>Ga0209574_10000004_pt1:0-40000 | contig 178217 bp, 103 predicted proteins | sample AgamicMgMarz_FD_187168 | JGI IMG/M metagenome (GOLD analysis project Ga0209574, IMG submission 187168) | Agave microbial communities from Guanajuato, Mexico - Mg.Ma.rz (SPAdes) (version 2) | ecosystem: Host-associated > Plants > Phyllosphere > Phylloplane/Leaf | place: Guanajuato... | reverse complement strand
GTGCCGAAAAAACCGCTTTCTGTCAGCTTCTACTAGTCATTTTTACGTTTATGAAAGAAAAGTAAGGCAAGCTTTAGCTTGACTTGACTTGGCCTGCGTGCATTATACCTACCCCCTTTTTTCATAATTTCTAACTCAAGATTCATTTCTTTGTTGAGATTGAAATGAAAGCATAACTCTTTGCTTTCAGTCTTCTAACTCTTTTTTTTAGCTTGCTTTGTGGAGGTCTCTCGGGTGTGCAGATCCGATCAGTCTCGTGATGAAGAGAAGTCAAATACGATCTTATTAGGTCGTCACGACAACTCAATTTGTCCGGTTCGGGGCGTAAAAGGGAGGGGAGATTTTCTCTTCATCCGGGGGTTCATTTCATTCATTTTGAACTAAGTTAAGTAAGGCTGATTAGTGAGGTCTTAAAAACTTCATAGAATTAACAATCAAAGTTTGTGCTTTCAGCAAGTAGGCAAGGCGAATGGTTTCTATGTTTTTTAATCGGATACCAATTGCTTGGATGCGTTTGAAAGCAAAGAGATGACTTGCTTGCAGAAAAAATGGACGGGTTGGTTTGTGTCTTCGTAACTTTTGGTCCATTTATTGATGGGCGAACGACGGGGATTGAACCCGCGCGTGGTGGATTCACAATCCACTGCCTTGATCCACTTGGCTACATCCGCCCTTACCCCCGAACGGGTTTCAGTCTCTATCTACGATCAGATCCTTTCAGAACCCCTATGACCGCTATCAAAGAGAAGCTTTTTCCTATACTATATACGTCTTTTCTATTCTTTCGTTTCATTTTGGAATTAGGTTTCAGCCTTGGCTTCAACAATCGATACCGATTGCCTGGCCTTCAAAGGTTGGGCTGTTCACTTCATTGATTTGACTTCACTTTACTGAAGATTCAAATCTTCATCTTCATAGGGGGCAGGCGGGCAGTGAAGGCTCATTTAGTAGACAGCGAGCGAGCAGCAAGCACCTACTCCTATCCTATCCAGCAAGCTCCGCAACAAAACAAAAGCGAAGCGAGCCTCTATCAGAGAAAGCCATTCTTGCAGAACAAAGTCGCGGTTCTGGAAGAAGCGCACCCCTAAACTACAAGCTTTGAAGCCCCTACTTCTTTCTATTTATAGGCAATGAAATTGTTGAAGAATCTTTCTACAAACCTTTCTCTAATCTAAGGCGTCTCGGACGTTCTTCGTTTGAGCGGAGCCACCTTTCAGTCTGTAAGGTTGTCAAAGGGCGAAAGTCAACTTTCCTTTATGACTAAACTAATCTAATAGGGCGAGGGCGCTAACGAACTTCAAAGGGTAGCCTATCTATAGCTATATATATATAGATAGTAACAGGCGCCTGACGAAGTGCATAGAATAGAATGCCCTTCTTTCTCAAAGTAAAGTTTCTCCCTTGAAGCTGACGAAAGATTGCAGGGGATCGTCGATCTCTTCCTTCAGGTGGCTCCGCCCGCACTATTCATCTCTTTTTTCAAATGGATATATGACGGGGTCTCTCTTGTTCATAGATCTTGAAAGCAGATCAATATCCATTTCTCTTCAGATCTCTCTATCGATAGAAAGATATAGATCTCTATCTGGATCTATCTCCATATCGTCATATAGAAGAACCAACACAACCACTTCAAGGGCGTAACCAACGGAAGGTTCTCACCCTGTCCCAGACATTGTTCTCCGACGATGTCCCCTGGACGGAAGGGGCCACCATTCTCTTTCTTCAATCGTTCCGATCAGGACTTCTGGGTTGGTTCGTTTCCTCCTCCTATCTACGCAATTTTCTGTCTTCGTTCGTGATCATGTTGGGCGAAAGGTAGTTGTAGAGGAGCGGATGTGAAACGGCGATCCCCCCCCCTCGAGAAGAACTAGTTTCATAATTTCAGGAGAGCGGATTCGATTAGGTTATAATTCAGCACATACCAAATGACCACGTAACATGTTGAAATCCTTGTTACGCTGGTTTGTTTTATTTTCTTAATGTAATATTAAATTACAGAAACTCTTTTGTAGTGCTGAAAAGGTCCCTAAAAGGTCCTGGCGGAGCGTGTTCAAACACGCTCGGCAATGAAAGGGGCTTCTCTTACGAGTTCCTTTAATTGTCTCTGCGTCTCTATCAGTTGAAGTTGGACTTGCTTCAGTTGATTTCGTGAGAAAAGTGTTGGCAATGAAACGGAAATCAGGTCTGTTATTTACTGCCTTATATTTCAAGCAGTGTTCTGTTAGCCTTCAGCGCTTCTATGCTGGTAGCTTTCAGAAAACATACTCTCTTTCTGTTTCCGTGTCTTTAACTCGTTCTGGACTTCAACGAATCATTCCTTCTGTTATAAGACGAGCTATTCGGAAGAAAGATTCGTTGGCAGATAGACTGGTCAGATTAGATCTCTGAAGGTTTGGTTTAGCGCAGATTGTAGAATTAGCTCCACGTGTAAGTAGAGCAACATTCTCATCCATAGCTACTCCTACCAAAGATAGAGAATCTGTTCGTACTCGGCATGATGAAATCATCATTCGAGAGGTGGAGGAAAGTCTATCTTCCAAACGTCCATACTATACCTTTAACACTTTGTATGGTATGGGAACCTAAAAGGAAAAGTACCCCTCTGACTGATAGGTATATATCCCGTTACAGGATATTGCCAGAAGTTAGAATGAAACATCTCAATTATCCAAATATCAAAGTAAATTGAAAACATGAGATGGCTTCATTTATCTGGAATGTATGTATTTGACATAGTATTCCAGATGGGTTCTTTTCTCCTGGTATATTATGGTCTAAATGGGTTAAATACCCTGACGATCGTAATAATAGACGGTTTGCTAATTGGAACCTTGAGTCTTTTGAGGCTCAAGTTGGACCTCATATGTCGACTATATTGCCGGCGAAGGTATTCCATTAGTAACAGGTAGGTTAGCTCAGACACTCTATTGAGCTGGTAAGCGAAGAATCAAAGCTATATGTAATTATGTAAAACAAAGATTACTTCTACGGAGGTTACGGAAATGAAATCTGCTTTATGTATATTCTTTTGATTTCAAATCTGCAACTGACCGTTGGCCATTGAGTGTTATTTACACCATGATGGAGCTCCTATGGGGCCATGGCATCCTCAATAGTCAACAGTACTGAAGGTCTTAACACTTTCAAAGTAACAAAACTTTCAGTTAACAGGAACGTGAAATAGCCTTCGACGCCGGGCAGCCTTTAGGCTATTACGGCTCCTGGTCACTTTTCTCTCTGTCACACCATTATCTGGTATGGTTGGCAGCATAAACTGCTGGAGAGCAGAGAAAGACTCCGTTCACTGACTATGCTGTTCTTGGAGATGACGTAGTCATTGCCAATGACAAGGTTGCAGCGCAGTACACTTCACTTCTTTACTTTGAAAGTGTGTCCATCTCTTATTCAAAATCTATTATTTCTCATGATGGAGCACTAGAATTTGCTAAGAAGTTTTGGGTTAAAGGTTTGCAGGTTGATTTATCACCTGTTTCCCAACAATCTTTGTTGTGTTGCCGATCTACTATAGGTCTATGCCAACTAGGAGCGAAGTCGTCTTTGGATATGAATAGACTTCAGCGTGAAGGTGGTGCAGGCTATAGAGTTCGTGCACGCTTGATGTCTACTCAGTCTAAACGCTGGGAACGATTGAAAGCTGCTGCCGCAAAACAAAATGGGAAGCAGCGATTACCTTGTTAATGGTGGATTGGAAGAGGTATGCCTATAAATCTCAATCTAAAGGGTAAGATGATCGCTTATCTCCGATTTGAATTGAAGCCTAAGGAGATAGGACTCGTACCAGATGAGTTGTGCTTTGATGGTGAAATTGAATTTCATGAGAGAACCATTGTTTTTCATTGGATGAAACAATGGCTCAAATGGGTTCAATGGTACTATACCGACGCATGGTCTCCTGAAGTATCTATTGATCAAATGTTTTCAGCACCTATGTGTGCAACTAACTGGAAAAGACTCCATTTTGATGAGAATCTCTTCTTCTTTGGTCTTTTCTGGAAGTTGTACGACATGGCTGCTGGCTGGAGTATGTCGACTACACCTAATTGGTTGTTAGATCCGAATACTACAGTAACACATGATCGATGGATAGACGGAGGATTCTCTGGTTCCGACTTCATCATGGCTCCTGTCATCTTATCAATGACAGAAGAGAAAGAGCGCAGACTATAAGACTGACGGTGCACCAGAGCACATAGTCCCAGAGGGAAATACTCGCTGCTGAAAGGCAGTGGGGGGTGGCAAGTGGGTAATATAGTTGTGAGGCTGATAACCTCGCTACTATACACCCGACTATAAGAAGTGCTAAGATATTTTCTTCCTCCTCCCACGGAACACTAACAGAATCTCGCGTTGGCCTTACCTTCTTCATTCATGACCGAGTAAGATGCTGGAAATAGACTTCGCCAAATCCCTTTTCATTACATCCAACCGAAGCTACTTCAGCTACCGTAGTCCTTGCTGATTTCTCTGATTGGCCCTCTTCCCCCATTGTCAACTCGCTTGCCCCGGCTCAAAGAACTCTCTTGAGGAAGTAACTTCGCTCACTGAAGACCAAGCAGCCATTCTGGATTAAAGGACACAAGCCTGCTATTCACTCGCTTTCTTTTTGAAAGTCGGATCTTGCCGGTTACACCCTTTTAAGCCATTTACCATTCTCCGGGTATTGATTCTTTAAGGCCAGGGGCTGGGTATGATTAGGATGTTGCTTCTTTATGTTGAAAGAGATTTCCCGGTGTGAATTTATCCCTTACTGATCAGACTCCAAGAGCGACAACTGCGCTTAGGCCTACAACGTTTAGCCGTGAACCAGAGCTAATGATTGGAGATCTTCTACCGTTATAGTACACTCCTTCTCCAGACCAAGAGCTAGCCAAAAGAGCTTGACCAGACTCATTCCGTCTACTGAGACCGTCATTATAGAGACTCTACTTAAAGAACGTATCGCCATGAGCCTGCCCGTGCCCCTACGAAAGAATTGAATCAGTAACTGCAAAAGCTACCTGGAGAGCTAACTGGCAAGAAGCAAAAATCTTCCCAGCTAATCAGTGAGTAGTGGTCTTATATAGTATATATTTATTATTAAGAAATGTGGGCAATAGGAAAAGTTTCACCTTATTCAAGAATCATTCTCCTAGTCAATTCGTTAGCTAATTCATCAACGCCTTGAGCTTGCTTCTATTATGATAGAGATAGTGACTTTGAAAGAGCGGCTTCGTGATACTGCGAATTAGATCATTCAATTGCATCGCCATATCATAATAATAGAAAGTTTTATTGCAGCGGAATCTATGGGATAAACGAACAAATAATCAAATACGGATTCGATTCCGAATCTTATAGTTATTCCTTTCCTTGCTTGACTTTGACCTTGTCCTCGCCAGGAAGAAAAAGAATCTTTCTAGGTCGCATTCGATCGTCAGAAAGATTCTTCTTCGAAGCATGAACCATCCGCTCCTATTCCTCAAAAACTTGCCTTGGAGTCTTAGTCTTAGCTCGCGCTGCACCTGGACTGGTTATCTCGAAAGCTCTGGTTGAATCAAAGTATACTTAAAAAGCTTCTTTCACTCAACAATCAGTTATCCGGGGACCAAAACGAAGAAAGAAGTAGCCTTTCCTTAAGCGTCCGTTCGCCTCAGGCAATGGCAATTCTTGGTCAAATGCCGCATTCGTTCGGACTCGCTACGCTACCGATTTCCCTGCTTCTGAATCTCGGTTTTTGATAATGCTTGACTCAAACTAAACAATTGACTTTAGTCTCTTTTCAAGTGAAATAGATACTGCTGGTCACATAGCCGTTGGGCTACCGCAGGAAGTCAGCTTCGCCTGTGACCTTAAGGAATACAAAATGTTACCCTCCATTCGTTTTTTTTCTTTCCTTTGCCTGCTATTCTTTCCGTCATCCGTTTCACCCTTAACTAGCTAACGTCATGGGACGTCAACAGCGGTAATGCCAAATGCAAGACCTGGACCTGGTTCACGAAGTCAAGCAGCAAAGCCCTCTTTCTCTTCGGGAGCTTTCGTAACGGCTATAAAGAATGGATCTTTCTCCGCTTTCTTCTTTGCTATTGGGAAGTTCTTTCTAAACAAAGTAAAGTATTCTCTTTTAGCTAAAACGAAATATCATAAGAAAAGAAAGGTGCCTTTTTCACTGAAGGAGAAAGTCGATCGTCAAAGCAAGGCCCAATAGAGCGACGCCGTGTGTAGACCGAAATGGTCTCGCGAAGCCGGCACCCCTTTGCTGCAGATCCTATCTGAGATTTGAAGAGAACACTCCCTTTATCAATAGAGTTAACGAAGTTCTGCGTGATGCTTAAGACATGCAAGTAGAACGCTGTCTTCAGACTACTTCAGTCAGTGCCTCATTCAGTCCCGTGCTGTCTCTTGGTCAACAACCACACAACTCACTAACATTCTTCACTACTCCTATCAGGAAAAACTTCTGTCTGGAGGGAATAATCGAAAAAAATGTTCATTATGTTAGAATTTGCGCCTATTTGCATCTATTTAGTGATCAGTCTGCTAGTTTCTTTGATCCCACTCGGTGTTCCTTTTCCATTTTCTTCTAATAGTTCGACTTATCCAGAAAAATTGTCGGCCTACGAATGTGGTTTCGATCCTTTCGGTGATGCCAGAAGTCGTTTCGATATTCGATTTTATCTTGTTTCAATTTTATTTATTATCCTTGATCCGGAAGTAACCTTTTTCTTTCCTTGGGCAGTACCTCTCAACAAGATTGATCCGTTTGGATCTTGGTCCATGATGGCCTTTTTATTGATTTTAACGATAGGATTTCTCTATGAATGGAAAAGGGGTGCTTTGGATCGGGAGTAATCAGACGCGATAGGGCAAAGGGGGGAAGGACAAAGGAAAGAGCGATGCCTACAATAAATCAATTGATTCGTCATGGTAGAAAAGAAAAACGGCGCACGGACCGTACTCGAGCTTCGGATCAATGTCCCCAGAAGCAAGGAGTACGCCCGCGTGTTTCAACGAGAACACCGAAAAAACCTAATTCAGCTCTACGTAAGATAGCCAAAGTACGGTTGAGCAATCGACATGATATATTTGCTCACATTCCGGGCGAAGGTCATAATTTGCAGGAACATTCTATGGTCTTAATAAGAGGAGGTAGAGTGAAAGATTCGCCAGGTGTGAAATCCCATTGTATTCGAGGAGTCAAGGATTTGCTGGGAATTCCGGATCGAAGAAGAGGCAGATCAAAATATGGTGCAGAAAAACCCAAATCGATATGAATGGAAGATGCCTCTTAAACTTCTTGAAAGCCAGGTTGACTTCGATGTTACGCAGCGTTCAGAACCAGCCTTGAAGTGAATGAAGACGAAGGGATAGATAGTATGGTCTTAGTTGGATATGCTGCGACGATTTAGATGCGTCTGATTTTGACTTCCCTTCCTTTCTTTTCCAAAACGACGTTCTGCTTACTGCTTGGATTCCCCTCATGGCGCCTGGAATTTATCTCACGCCAAACATAGTAAGTATATGACTGCTGTAAAGCAGAGCTTTAGGATCATCAGGCGAGTCAAGGCCGAATTCGGCGTTTTGATCTTAATTAACCCATCGGCAAACTGAAGGTTGGTTGCGGGCTGATCATATCCACATAACAAACAGAGCTGAGCCCAAATCAACCCTGCATAGCTGAATTGAAAGAGATGTTCGGCACTTTTTTATTTAAGCATGCACAGGCCACAAAGAGTCACGGTGAAGGGAGAAAATATGCTAACTCGATCTGCTGTAAGAGGCCCAGAGTTGAGGCGCTGCAAGCGATAATACTGTGCTTGGGGATATAGAATTTGTTCCAAACGATGCCTGCATAGTCGACCTTAGGATAGGTCTGCCTAATGATGTTCCAGGCTGTTTTGGAGTTTCAATTTCCATCCGGGCTGAGAGACCAAACGATCCTGTTTTCAACAGGGAGCTGCGGGAGTTCATAAAGAAAGGGTAATCTCTGGCATTAGACACTGTCCAGCCATTCAAAAGCGTTGAGGAAGGTTCCAATGCCTATTTTTGATTAAATCGCTTAGACGAGCATGGTCCGGGGGACCTCTTTCCATTAGAACAGCGACAAAGTAACTGTAGCTGATCGGGCCATTTCTAAGCCACGGACAATGCCACAGCTTCGCGCTTTCGCCATTACAAATCAACCTTTAGTGATAGCATTAGCCACATCATCCCTTACCGGCACTCCCCCAAGACTAAGAGCAGTCGGATGGAATATTAGCCACCCTTTTCTCCGTCGATATAGAAAATGAACCCATTGAGTCCAAATGGACCCATTATCATTAACTACTATCCAGAGTAGCTTTAACATGGCAGTCCTATTCCAGCCCTCAATAGTTCTGAAACCCAATCCACCTTCATCCTTCGGTCTACATTGGACCAGCTGATCGTATGGATCTTATAGGCGGGTTCAGGGCCTGACCAGACCAAAAGAAATCCCGAATGCGAAATGAAATGGATTGGGAGATATTATCCGGAAGCCTGAAAGCGGACGACCAATAGATGTGAAGGCTCGCAAGCACTGAGGAGATGAGCTCCATTCTTCCGGCATATGACAGCAGCCTTCTTTTTTTTTGATCCAATTTTTTTTTTTTTTAATTCAGCACTTGGTTGATGGGCAAGGATCTGGTGGAACCCAAAAAAAATAGAATTCCGGTTAGCCCTTGGTTTAGGTTCTTTTTCATTGGCATGTGATAGGGGCGGTCTACCGGTGAGAGCCAGAAGGGAAAGACATACACGGCATCAATCCAATCTCAAGAACTCTGATTCAACCATTTCTGTGTCGCTGACTGGGGTCTCTTCCCCTCTGGGGAATCCATAGAAAGCAAAACTCTTTCATAAAGTCTTTATTCTTTTTATTGCTTGCTGTCGGTCTTCTAGTCTGATCATGTCATGTGTCATGCTCATCTATTCTATATTCAAAGCAGGAGCCCATCCTTAGAAACGTGCCCCGGTTGTCATCTTTGTCTTTGTGTGTCTGAATGTCTGAGTGGGACTTTTCCTCGTGAATTGCCTTCTTTTCTTCGAGGCATGATCTTGCTACTTTTTTTTTGAGCCTTTGTTTGAGCGCCTGAATCAATTCAACAAAAAGAGGTCAAATCCCCGACTGTCTTCGAGAAAGCTCGACGCTTTCATCGTGAGTGAGAGAGGAATTGAGGCTGATCCAGCTAAGGTGAAAGCCGTTGTGAATCTATGCCGTCACCTCGTAACCTCAAAGAGTTGCGTAGTCTGCCGGGCCGGCTCCAGCCTTTGATCTCAAAAGTGCAAACTCGATGTCAATCCTTTTCCCGTCAAGACGCGTTTGGAGGCCAAAACACAAAGAAAAAGGCAGCGCCGAAGAAAGGAAAGAGCGAGATGGTGGTTTTTCTGGAACCCGCGAAGCGAAGATCGATGTCCGTCCCAGCCAGCCCATTCGACGAAGCAATCTTGGACCCTGAAGGCTGCGCTGTGCTTGGATGCACTTTTCTTCCACACGCCGGCGATGAGATGAAAAGCGCCCCCATTCAGTGGTTCCCGTGCCACCACAATGGCATGGCATCGAAAGAGTAGTGACCGGAACCTGTCCCTGACCAGCTCGTGACTAGCAGCCCGCTGCTGGTCGGCACAGCGTAGCGTCAAAGGCAGGTCTTTTTTATTGGCCCGCTGACCTTTTCTAGGCCTCCTTCCCGCGGAACTGGATTGTCGATATCGACCGAATTTGTACTAAGATCAGAAGAAAAAAGATCTTTTTTCTGCAACACTGCCTCTGTTTGAGACGCCCTATCATTGTCTTTCCTGCTGATCTTATTCAGACTCCTTCTGATTCCCTATGGAATTTTTCGATTTTCAGATCAATATATGAAAATGGCAGCTTACTAGACAACGCAGAAGGTTTATTCTCTCCATAGATGCCCGATTCGTTTCCTATATGCGCTTCCGTTCCATCCGACGGATCCTCCTAAAAAAGCGCGTAAGGGGCCACCCACCCTTTCTCCCTTACCCTCTCACTCCCTAAGGAATGAGAGGCCACATCTAACTCTGAAAAAAAACTGGAATACGAATGAGATCTATATGGATTCCTCCAACTCAATGAATGAAGAAAAGAGTAACAGGAATGAGATCTATATAAAGAAAAATACAAAAAGGAAAATGGTCAAACCATATCTGACTTTTTAACAACAAAAAAAGGCCAAGGAAAAGGAAGGAGGATAACCGCATGATCACCAAACCTTATCCGGCTTGGATAGATTCTGCGCCGTATACGCGTTGGTTCTCTCAGCCAGACTGAAAAATCTTCGACGGAACGGGAGACCCGCACCGGCATGACGCGCATTTCCTGTCCAGATGTTGGCCGGTAGCGCAGAATGGGGCACTGTGCCTTAGGTTAGGCTCTTCGTACAATTAATTATTGGATGGTCCCGCCCTTACATGGTACGCCCACCTCCTTTCCTTCTCTGATGAGATATGGAACTCCAAGCCATCCACTTTCGCCTCGCCCTTTAGTTCATTTCCTTGAAATTCAATTTACCACCTGGCTTCAGAATCCATCTCATATTGATTCCATTCGTCTAAAGTAATGAAAGAGATGAAGGCTTGTTTACTTGAGAAAGAAAGTCAAAAGAAGGATGATCTCGGAAGTACAGGTATCAGTACAGTGTGGCTCGCTCGATACGGATAAGGTAAACTCCTTGACCCCTTAGACAAGAGCGCAAGGCCTAACTAGGTTCTAAACCGGCACTACCTGCAGCTGATTTAGACCACTCACGGGGTACAATGCCTTTTCGCTAGCTGACAGGGGTCGATAAGCAGGAGCGCCCTCCTCTCTACCTTGACTTTAGATAACCACTCGCAGTGAAAAAAACTAGCTATGATCCCGAGAAGATGCTCCCGAAGCGGATCGGTTTAGACGTTCATTCAGGGGATGCGGAAGCGACCCGATCTTCTGGATGATAAAGAAGCATAATACAAGCTACTCTCCTTCAACATGAGGAGGAGCTCTTTATGTGGTTTCACTTTACCACCATCTGAAATGCGCGAAACTTCGATTGGCGGAAGCCAGTCCATGAAGATTCTCCCTTTTCTTACGCGCAATTCCCCTCTTTCGGTAAGCATCCAGTATCTCATCAAATGAACATTTCTCTAAGCTTATCCTGTAGTTTATACGTCGTTTGAAAGCTGCTTCAAGGATCCAACGAATAGCTAAGGTTTGTTGACGATCCCTGGCTACAATCCCGGGGACATCATAAATAGTACCTGCTACTCTGACTTTTTCAACTTTGCATATGGGCTTGATATTCTCTACGGCGTCAACCATAAGTTTGATTACATCGCCTTCAGTTCGAGATAGGCGATGAAAAGTTTGATAAACAATAGCACGAACCCTCGTTCTTTTACCTTCTTTCATGTTCAAGTTGACCAATTTCTTGATCAATTGTTTTTGCTCACTATCTAAGCCACCCATATAACTGAGAATTTCCGAGCAATTGGTCGATGACGAGGCCGAAAAATTTATATTACGCGATCCTTACTGTCCATCTTTATCAGCCAACTCCCCCGTTTCCAAAAACTTTATCCACCAGAAAGAAAAGGTGCCTTAGCGCCTATGCTTCTCCGGTGCCTTTTAAACGCGCGTCGCTCTCCCCCGGATGTTGGAATTATTCTAGTTATTCATTTTCTTCGCGGCAAATGAAGAGAACAAGTCCTAGTAGGAGAATAAAGAGGTCGAGTCCCTCGATCCACCCCTGACGCCACTCCAGGTTTGGAAAGTACGGCAAAAAGTACAATAATGCCCCAAAAAGTAAAGGGACTAGAGGTTGTTTTGCCGGTAGGATATTCCAAAGAAAAAGGAATAAACCAAAAAAGAGAAATAAATGACAGAAGAGAAAAAGGAAGGGAATGGGGCAAGATATGTTATCCCCGCCCGGCGCCGACGCTATTGAAATTACCCCTACAAATGTACTCGAAATCAAATAAACAAAAAATGCAAAAATAAATCCAACCCTTGCGCGTTTTCTAAAGCAAAGGAAAATTATGCAAGCCCCCGACACAAGGGCGGGTAGCCGTGCCGGTTCATGCAGAAAATTGTCACTATAATGGACTTTTCCTAAAAAAAAAAAATAGAACAAAAGTAGAATAAGGGGATAAATTGACTGTTTAGGGCGAGCTTCCAAAAACAAGCACAGGGCGTAGTAAGCTAGTAGCTGGAAGAGAAGAAAAAACGCCCATTGCGCCAGTCCCTTTTCCAATGAATAGAAGAGAAGAATGGCAAAAGGAAGAGCGTTCGATGGAAGACACAAAATAAAGAAACAAAAAAGTGGAACCATGATGAATAAAAGACCCTCGAGACTTACGAGGTTCTTTAGAAACAGGGTAGCTACCACAGAATAAAAGGCGCTAATAAGCAAAAGCCACTTCGCCTCTTTTTCTTCTTTAGTCGTAAAGAAGCGAAAATGCAAAAGATAGAGAGAAAGTTGAAAAATCACTTGGAAAGGACGAGTATAATTTTCCACTTCTATAGTGGGAAAGATAAGGGAATAGGAAAGAGAGAAAACAAGAAAAAAACATGTGAGATAGCCAAGCTTGACAAAAAAGAAGAAGAAATTCTCATTTTTTATATAGAACGAGGAAACAGAATCTTTCGTCCTCTTTAAGAGGGACCCGAGTTTATCAAGAAAGAAAGAAATTTTGGTACTCAAAATGCCTACTCTGCTTAGGAACCAAGTTGAACTACGATTCAGATAAAGTCTTAGCCAAATAAGATTTGTTTTTCTTTTTCGTGTCATAACACAATTGTTGGATCATCGGTCCACCCTGACGCTTTGTTGGGATGGTTCTTTCTATATCTACTAGGGGGTTGGTTGTTGACCAACAGAGAAAAGGGGAAGTGAACAGAAAATACGGCTTTTTCAAAAGAAAAGAAGAAAGGCATTTAAGTTTTTTTGTATTGCTTTCTTCTCTTATGAGATTTCGATAAGAGTGACGCCAGCTCGTCACTTTAATCCAGACAATAGCGACGAGGCGTTGCAATCAATGCCGCTTTCTTTGAATTAATTCATAGAGGCTTTCAGAAGTCCTGCCATCTCCAACCAAGCCTCAACCGTCTGATGTCGGAAGCTCCATGACTTTTGCACCGAGCTATTGAGTACTGAACTTGCTTCTATATGATAATTCAAGTGATCCGCCGAAAACGCGTTGAGTCCAATCAACAAAAAGTAAGTAGCCACGAGTCAGAGAATTGAGAAATGGTATAGATTTTTGAGCAGGAGCGAGCAGAGCGAGCTGTCTTTGGCACAATCTGTACTGTAGCCGGGAAAGCCTGTAAACAGGAGTCAAGCTGTTCACAAGCAGTGGTTATGAGCCGTATCTCGCATCTAAAGCCAATCCATTTACAAGTGAAATCTTGCCCAACTCCAACTACAAGGAAAGAAAGGGGTGAGGTGCTCATTCTGTATAAATTGGGTCTCTCGGAACCATGGGCGGCGAAAACTAGGATGGAATCATAGGTAAGGGATGACATAACTGGGGAGTAGGAATGGCAGATCCGTTTTTTTCCCAACATTATGAACTCTTCAACTTGTAGTCCACCAAGAGGCTAAATCCTCTCCTGAGTTCCGTCTGAGCCCAGGTTTGTAAACCAGCCATTCAATGGAAGACTTTGTCTTCTTATTTATGTTCCGCATTAGGCCTTCAACGAGTGCTATTTCTGCCCTTGTCGGCCTAAGGACTGCGCCAATCTCGATGAAAGTCGAACCATGGAAACCATTTGAACAAGAGTAGCGGAACACTTTCCCTTCCTTTTACCGCTCTGTGGTACTGCTTGTTCGTGAATAAGAGAGAGCAGCATTTCTTTGGGCTTCGTACAGAAAATGCGAGCGTTGCGCTCAGACCAAATGTACCAAATCGCAGCAGCAAATACCAGTCTAGTAGCTGTGCCCTCAACTGACCAAACTTCAGAGATATGTTGAAGATAGTCTGTAGGTTGAGAATGCCCCTGAAGAGAGATTTTTCATTTTTGGGGAACCGATTCCGATTCTCTGTAACAGAGAACACAGTCGCAGTCGTAACCAAGGCCCAGTTTAGAGTTTAGCAAGGAAGTCCTTCGTCTTTAATCGCCCGTTTATAGCCTGTGCACGCATGCATCGGCCGGGAACCAGATGTTTTTTCGGCCAGAATAAGGAGGTAGCAGGAGGAGTTAAGGCCTTGTAGGCTGACTGGATGGTGAAGAGGCCATTAGACGTAAGGGTCCAGATTCTTTCGTCGTTTGAAGGAAAAGAAAGATTCCAAGAATAGTGGAAGACCAAAAATCCGAGACAGTAGGAGCGCATCACCCAAGCTGAGATCAACAATCGCACGCCCCCCATATGTGTCAACTAATCTGACACTTGAAAGCCAGGTATCATACTAGAATTTAGTGATCGATCCATCACCAATGACATGTAAAATGAATAGCTTTGCTTTGGGGATCAGCTTGCATATATTCTTCCACACAGGAGAACAGCCAGTTGGAAGGAAATAGTCCCATATCGATTTGGATTTGATATATCTAGCTTTGATCCAGTCGATCCATATGGAACTGGGGTTGTAGGCCAGCAGCCAAACTTGCTTGAGAAGGCAGGCTTCATTCCATCGCCTAAGGCTAACGATGCCCAATCAACCCTCTTTTTTTGGTTGACAGATGGATGGTCTCCCAGCTAACTGTATGTATTGACCTGCGATCCCTAAGCTAAAGGAATTTTCGAAGCATTCTCTCAATAGCATCAATGCTTCTATAAGAGAGCAGAAAGGAGCACATCCTATTATCTAACTACGCTGTTTACGATGATCAGAGTCTATGTGGCCTATGCTTTCTGCTGCCCTTCCTATCTGGCGGAGCAAGACATTGTTCGGTTCTTTAGTAACCTTATCCACTCTAGGGCAAAATACTTTTTCAAAGCCCATAGACCAAAGGACTACCTTCAAGAAAAGCTAATTCTTTTTCTTTTGTATGAGAAGCGACTTCCTCCTCTAATAAAATGAAAACTATGCAAAGACGGATGCTTCAAAAGGGCCTAACTCTCCTAAGACTTAGGGTCATGTGATCGCTTAATTCGTCGATCATCTAGAGTCGATTTCCCCAGAATAAAGCGTATTTACAGAATGACTTCTGGTCCCTCTATTTTCTCGCATAACCAATGGTTGGTTAGGCTTTGCTGCAATTGCTATGTTTTATTTTCTTTTCTTTTTCCATGAGCTCCGGCTAATTTAGCAAATGTAGGACCAGAGGGGCCTATATAAATGAGAATGGAATTATTGGTAGACATCTTGATGAAGAAAAGTCGGCTTACCGTGCATCGACGTCAGCCGCAGGCTCCCGTCAGGATGGCAACCTGCACATGCGGGAGTCGCTAGGGTGCCCTTTTTTGGTCGGACTGAATCTCTCCCCACCTTTTCTGCCCGCGGTCTCAATCCCCCGTACTTTGCAAGACCGTGGTTCATCCTCTATCCGGCAGAGTGGCGCACCCATGGATGCTTTTGTGTCAGCAGGAAGTCTACTTTGAAAAAATGTCTCCGGGGTCACAATCCAGGCCAAAGGGGGGGCGTCCGTCTATCTATTACGTCCTCTTTCTTGCGCTTCTCCTTCTCCCTTGGCCATAGGACGTCCTCTTTTAGCTTTTCTTTGGCTAGTGCTGATGCTGATTCTGCAACAGTGTGAGTCCCTCCGGTAGGTTTACTTCCTCCTGGTGCCCCAGTAGGGCTACAAGTGGCTTTGCAACTTTCCGCGACTTAACTCATTTTCTCGTGTTCGGCTTAGCTGAGTAAGCGAAGGATCTATCTACACTTTTGCCCTCCGAAAATAGGTTGACTGGAGCGTGGTGCGATCGTAGCTCTCATTGTCGAAATGAAAAATGAGCAAAAGGCGAATGAATGTACGATCATTGCGTCTTGCCTTTTCGTCGAAGGGCATTTGCGGATAGTTAACCTTTCTTTCTAATTCTAATTGGGATAAGTATGCGCGGCAAGTGCTTCTCTCTTTTCCTTGAGATGCTTCCTGTGCGCTTCAGGGGTTCTCGAGTCCGGGAAAGGGGAAGGACAGAGAGGATACCATCTAAGAAGGACAGGGAGGAGACCGCCTCTAAGACTACTCTCCTGGATGAGAAAAACTACTCGAGGGCTCGAAGTGAATGAAGAATGATTGAGATGATAGCTAGGATGAAAAAGAAAAGATCACAGCGCATTCTTTCAAAGAGAAGAAGCGATTCTAGCAAAGAGAAGAAAGTCTCAAAGAAGCCATTCGTAAACCTACAACTGACTTACTACTATCTTCTTAGAAGACAGACTGGGAGACAGAAGGGAGGCTCTATTCAACCATTCTAAAAAAGACTGGCTACCGTATAAGAAGAAAGAAGAGACTGCCTACTGCTTTGAAAGCGGCTTGGAAGGAAGGAAAGACTCCATAACCAAAAGGCAAAATATTCACCAAAGCTCTCAGTGTCAAGCGTTTTGAACTGTTGAGGACAGGAAATCGTACAGGCCCAGAAGCTCATAGGCCCACGGCGCCTATTGATAGAACGAGTGGCTAATTCCTTTGGTTGGATTATCATCCTTCCTCCCTGCCTCACACCTTCCCCTGCCCTTTCTTTCTTTGCTCTTGCCCAGATGGGAATGCATTTGCTTTGGGACCCTGCTCTTCTGTGTACCATCTTCCTTCCAGATATCCTTTGGACATCAACTTAAACAGCCTTCCCTTCCTATCTAAAGAAAAGGGATGCCATTACAACGATCCCAATGGAGTGCATCCACTCATTCTAACCGAGAAGCCTCGGATTACGATCGACTCGTGGAGTCCTAGTTCTTTGGCTTAGCACTTGTTGTGAATGTCTGGTTCCTAGTTGTATCTGTCTCGTTCTTGTCTTCCTTCTGGTCCAAAGGACCGTTCTTTCTGAATCCCTGGATGGAGTTTGTTAACGTTGTGAGGCAGCAATGCGAGATCGCCCTCAGATCTTTCTCGTAGCCTCTGGGGTACTTATTTATGCTTAACTCAAGGAGTTTTTACTATCCGCTTCGGGTCTTCTTCCATTACTCGTGTTAGCCAGGAATTGTCTCGTCAAGCCTTAGGCCGATTAGTTAGACTGATCTTTGTGATATAGCGTTTGTGGTCTTGTTTAGCGATTGCGCATTGCCGTGCTGTCTTCAACAAAGATCTCTGCTCTTCTCCTTGATGCGGAGAAGATATAGTTCTTAGTGAACCCCTGGGCCAGTGAAGAGAGTTTGAGGCATAGCCCAGGTCTTTTTAGCGAAGCCGAAATGAAATGAAGGTAGAAAAGCCGGGGAAGAAGAAGAATTATAGATCGAATGCGGCTGGGATTGAGGTACGAAGTCACGTGGTTCAGGCTCCATGGGAATGCTTTTGAAGCTCATACCAGGAAATTCCATATTAATAGAATTCTTCCATTAGACGGTCAGATCAAGATCAAGCTATTGAAGAATTTGGACTTTGGGCAGTTTAACAGAGGTGTAGCGAGCAGAAAATTCCCTAGAAGACAAAGCAAGCGAAAGGTAGATTCATTCAATCCGAACCTTTTCTATCTCGATGCGAAACCTTAAGTGGCCAAGCAAGCTCAGCTTGGGTAATTTGACCTAGTAGCTCCAGCTTGCTCAGTCTCAGGGGTTTCATTTACCTCCTAAGTAGGCTCTGGTTCACCTTCCGCCAGCTCCGTTTCTCCCTCGAGAATAGGCTTTGAGGAAATCGGCTCTGTGATAAAGGTTCCCAAAGTGGAAGGCCTACTACCTACTTAGTTCAGTATTCGAAATCTCTCTTCGTGGGCGCTTAGGTTAGCCGGTCTTCTGGTCGACTTGCCAGCCTCTGCTCTTCCAAAGGTTATATACCAACTCACCTGCAACGAAAAGTGGATTCTCCTGATTCAGCGGGTCCGGGGCTTCGTATGAAGCGTCTGCGGATTACTAAGCCGTGGATCGAGATCTGTTGATGACGCGTCAGTTTTCTTACACCCTGGGGAAAGCCCATACGGCAGAACGAGACCCTTTCATTTTGAAAGAGTTCTAGTTGCTTTAAAAAAAAATCTGGCGAAGAGCACCAGTAAGGTGAGGCACGAAAGACTTTTGAAGAGCTCACGCGGATTATGCCTACCTTGGCTACTGGTGAAGATGGAGTCGTCAATTTACTTAACCAAAGCCATACCTGACTGCCTACGGAGGTGTTAAGTCTCCGCATGCCCTTTTACCCGTACCTGTATCCAACACAAGGTCGGGGTATCCACGCATAATACCATCCCTTCATAGATTTATGATATATAAGCGGGATGCTAAGGCAGATGTAAAAGTCAATATATATCTTCCCTTATTTTCCGTCTGAAAAATCATACTTCTGGCGAAAAGAGTGGATAAGAGTACCTTTGCTTAATAACTAGTTGCTGGCATGGGTTTATAGGCTTCTTCCAATCTATAGCTCTTTCCAAAGGGATTCGGAAGTAGACTGATTACTACAGGGCACAAAGGGCGTAGCGATAGAAAGAGGGGTTTACCAAGCGAGAAAACGGAAAGCGCGCTAGCGCGCTCCGGCTTTCGAGCCTCCGCTTGCTGACTCATTTGCTTTTCAAGTTGACTTCGAATCCTAGCTTTTCTAGGCTTAGGCTTTCGGTGAATGAGAAGAGCCCGAGGAATTTATTGTTGCAATCCCGACCTTAGAAAGAGCAGCAAGAAAGTATGAAAGAATCAATTCCTATTTATGCGCAGAGAATCCTATTGATATTGACTTAGGGAAAGCAGCAAGTAGTTCTATTATAAGTTACACTTCCTTCCGTAAAGAGATTGTTGAGAAGCCGGAGTTAACTCGATCTATTTAGTTGCCCGAAGCAAGAAAGGAAGAATTGATCTTTCCGTTTTCGATTGAGATCTTAGGAAAACATAAAGGATGACATTCCTCTTTTAAAGCCCTTACAGCAGCGAGAGAAAGTATAGTCGTCTAAGTAGGCTTGTAGTTACCGGTTACATAATTCCCATCAGTTGGATCAAATGGCCGGGAACATACTATAGAAGAAGGTACGAAGGACGAAATGCCTTAGAAGAAGCTACTTATGAGGAAATGCCCTAGGAAGATGAGACTTTAGCTGCTAACTGCTCAATAGGATCGTCAACACATTAACGGATGAGTAAGACTGGAGCAGTAGGTTTAGACTCTTTCTTTGATACCAGCCCGACCTTCTTCATAGAAGGCGTAAAAAGGCATTCTATTGCTGTTGCCATAGCAGCAGGAAAAAGGCATAAACTTCTTCTTGCCATCCTGTCATGAGAATTAGAAGAAAGTCGTCTAAGTAGGCTTCTTAAGTTACAGGGGAGGAAAGCAACCGTAGAAGAGATTCTTCTACTTTATCCGGATCAAATGGAACTTCGAACAAGCGTAACTAAACCAATAACCCTAACGCTGCTACACCCATTGATTCTCTTCCCCTGGGAACTGCCTATTTCATCAAATCCTTTCTCCGGATCCGGTAAGATACTATTTCATCAACTCCTTCTGAGTCAATGCCATTGAAAGGTAAGAAAGAAAAGAAGTTTCCGATTCTATTTTGAGTTAGACGGGAGACCTGATACAGAGTTGAAAGCAAGGAAGAAGAAGACCAATAGAAGGCCATTTCCCATCAGCCATAAAGTCTCTAGATAGCTTCGACGCGCTTAGCTACTTTATCAGCTATAGTAAATGCCTTATAATAGAATCTCTTTACCAGGGCTTAGTCTCTTTTTTCCCCGTCAGCCTTATATTCAGTCAAGTCTTCAATGCCTTCAGCCTAAGATGAAGTTGAAAGCAAGGGAAGAAAGGCTAATTGTTCTGTCCTTAATGCAATGCGGGAGAGCACTTTAGAATTGTTTTAGATTCTAGGTGCTGGGAGAACTCCCTCCTTCCCTATATTGCTATGTGTGGGTAGAATAGGTAGGCCTACGAGCGAGAGCGATGACTAATTCATAAAATGGTAGAAGCCCTAGGTAATGTAATTAAGCCCTCGTGAGTGCGGCATGCACCTTTTTCTTTCTTTTAGGAATTTTGAGTGAAGGTGTCAGTCGATTGAGACTCTTTTTACTACATACCAGATTTGAATCAATCATAACTCAATTCCCGTCTTATCTAGTGGGAATTCTTACCCCGAATAACTAAACGGCGTCAGTGAAGATGTTGCAATTATTCCAATCCCTATAGTCTTTGCAGTTTCCTTAAGCCCTATCATTCTAGTTGTTAGTGAAGTTACTGCCGTTGTTGATGTTCGATCCTGAAACTCGCAGCCAATGAATGTCCTCAACTCGGGGAAAGGGAAGAAGAGTGAGGTGTGATCGAGTGAATCGTCTTTCAGGTCGAGGGGCCGTAGGCGGTGAGCAAGAGCTTATTTTAAGCTTCTTCAACAAAAGCAATTCTCTCTCCTGCGGATCTTCCTCCAACAGAATCCATGGCATTGGATCTAACTCAACTCTCTCCCTTTCCGGCTTAGCATACCGCTCCGTGGGCTTCTATCCCCCTGGTCGTATTCAAAGGATCTCTCAAGAGTGAAAATCTCTCTCCCCTTCGCCTTCGCCGGCAACTCTTAGCAATACAGTAACGGTAATAGTCATACGCCAAATCGTCATATTATTGATATCCCCCAATAGTGACGATCTTTCCTCTACGCCGCTCTCTCCCGACTGAACTATTGGAGTGAGGCCGAATAAAGAGACATTCTACTTTTTCCAAACGCACCTAGCTTTCTCTTCCTTCTAACGTGGTTGATCAAGTAATTGACTTAAGTCAGGCTCGAGCATGAAAGTAGGCAGATTCAGTTAATGAAAGTTAGGCTTTAGCCGAACGAAACCGGACTCATAAGCTTAGAAAGGGAAGGCTTTCACGCTTGGGCTACCTCGCCTCTAACTAAGTAGTTTACTTACGAAAATTCGGGCTTGGTATGTGTTGGAGACATCGGCTTTATGCCAGGTTATTAGTGAAGGGTTTTGCTACCGAAAGGCGTAGTAATCCAGCATTAGTGAGTCTCAACTCCCGGTGGATTGAAAGAGTTGCTTACAAGACTGTCCTCTAAGGCTTTATTCATTCGTCTATGGTCCCGAATAAGCAGATAAAGTTTTCTTCTTTCGAGATACTCTGCTCTTGTATAAGAAGATCTCTTTTTTCTTCCTACGCAAAAAATTTGTATCGAGGGTTGCTAATAAAAAAGACATTCGAATGGATAATGATCCCACGAGATGTGGTAAGCGATGCTGCGCTGGATCGCGGTCATTAAAGTTAGATTTGTAAAGTTGTTCAATCGGCACTCCGATCCAGTAAGGGAATTACCTTTTATGGTTCTTCTTGCCACACCTAAATCGATTATTTAGTTACCTAGCAAGACTAAGGACATTTTTTATAAAGTCAAAGTAGCTTCTTTTTCGATGTCATCAGTTTAGGAAATAGGAATTTTTCTTTTTTTCCCTCGATCGGCATTGCTCTCGGGGCTCAATCTTACAGACTTTGGTCACACCTGACTTTCCTAATTGTACTGGCGCATTCCCTTCCTAAGGACCCCGGCTATCTTCTTTTGAGGGTGTGCTCGCCCGGTCCACAACTCGGTCTCTTTTTTTTTAGTTTAGAGAAAGGAACCGAGCAGTGGTGCGGAGACACGTTATGTAGACTGAACAAGCCCGTCAGTCAAGGCGCGTTTCCGTAGATCTAGACTAAACGAGCATAGATTGAGTGAGGCAGTCTAGTAGTTGTCCATGGGTAGAAGGAGGTAGGGCAGTCTCATTACTATAGCATAGTACGATCTCGTAACTAGCTGACCTCTTATCTATTTTCCTCTCGATATCGAGCCTTGCCCCGTTGTCGAGTTGTAAAATCGAGACTTGTTTTTTTCTATTATAAAAAAATACGTTAATCCATAACTGCTGCTGCAACCAAGGAAGTCTATCCAGAGAGTCGTCTGCGATTTCCTTCTCAACAGGCTGAGAGGTCTTGTTCGAGTGTTGAAAGAACGAAGCTTCGCTCTTTGCGGGGTATATGTTCAGCAAGTCCGGCGACCCGACCCCTTCTTTCTATAGCACTGAGGAGCAGTAAACTACAGTGATAGAAGAACCTCGACTAGAGTTGCAAGAAAAGAGACTATAACCTTATGAACCCCTTATAGTCTCTTTTCAGCCAGCAAGTAAACTTACTTTTTTTCGTATTCATCAGTCAACCCTATAAGCAAGGACGCTAACCACGGGATATTCTATAGAGCAAGCCAGGAAAGGTAATAGCTTACAGACAGATCTTCTTTGTTAATAGCAGCTGATTCTCACGTCAAAACCATTTACTACGCAAACAAAGTAAAGCAGTGAGACATATATTGATAGACATCTTCCGTCTTATCTTTATTTCTTCTAGAAGGCTTATCTTTAAGCAGAAAAAAATACGATTATCATGGCTCTCGGCTATCACCTTAAGGTAGTTTCAAAATGGGTTTAATAGTAAGAGCAAGACAGCCTTACTAAAATGCAAGTACTCCCTCAGGTATGAAATGCCATAACTACCACTCCGTGGGGTATGAAAGGGGTAAGCTGCGTCAATCTCTTGCCTTAAGGCTTGGTGACTCGATCGGCTGTCTCCCCTTCTTCCTCTGAATAGGGCCTTTTCCCACCAGCTACGAGGTCTATCTCCCTGCTGTCCCATCGGTACAGAGGATTGATGTGCTATGTTCCTAAAAGATTTGCTTTAGCTCGAGTTTCCCCATTATGGATCGGGCGTCATCACAAGCCTGTCACCACTTCTCTCAAAAGCAACTAATCGGGCTTTCACTTTCCTTTTCATGATAAGGAAGTTTCACCAACCCAAGCCTGAGAGCACGCCATCCCTTCTAAGATGACAGCCCTAAGGTACTTAACAAGGAAAACTCCTCAGATGAATGGATTGACAGGTTCGTTGTACCGCTTAGACTGCCTTAACTTAAGAGCTACTTGTGTGGAGCTTCTTGGCTCAGCACCTCTGCGTTCTCGAACTATAGCAGACTTTTCCAGCGTAGTGAGCCTAGTACTTTCATACCTCCGCACGAGATATTCATCCAATCGTGACTACCAGAGAAAGGGACCAGCACAAGCCGGCTTTCTTTCTTAACACCAAATACATCTGCGATTTAGCAGGAGTTCTTCCTTACCAAAAGTCAGGATGAATGGTCCACCTTTTGATTCGAGACCTGAGCCCGTGCTTCACCCCTGATATAGAAGTCCTACTTCGCGCCCCTCCTTTGCCATGGTGATTCCTAGCTGACAGAGGACTAGTCTAGGGCAGGACAGGGATAAGGCTTGATTGGCTAAGGGACGGGCAAAACCACTTAGAAAAGATAAGAAGACTTAGAGCCGGTTACGATTATGCCTGTCTTTGCTTATGCTTATCTTGTTCCGGTGCTCTTGCTGATACGACGACAAGGCTCTTTCCAGACCTACTATAATACGACGAGAGCGAGGCTCCGAAGGAGTTTCGGGTGGAGTTAGGCGGGAAGTCGGGCTTGTGTTGTAGCCGTTCTTTGTGCCAGTTGGTCTTGCGAGGAAGCACCTTGTTGGTTTGAAACCTGTGCCTAGCCTTTCTACCTTTTGAACCAGACCCGAGCCCGTCAGTAGTGCCTGAGCTGAGCCATTAGGCAAGATTTTTCCTAAAAGAACCTCAGCTTGCATACCTTTTCCTTCCTTATCCATCTTTACCTAAAGGACGATAGGATTGATGTAAGCATTAACGTCCGCATCGTCCGGGTCAAACTACAGGTATGAGTTCCATCTTACTTACTTGGCCCTAGCTTACTACTCCTACTGGGATACTCGAAAAGGAAGGCAAAGATAGCTAATAGCAGCTCAGCTCATATTGGCCTGGCCTTATTCAACTACCAGCACTGGAATGGAAGGCTAGGGAAAATAGAAGCACTAGGATAGAGGAACAACAGAGGATAAGAACCGTATCGGACGTTACATCTATCTATAGTCCTCTCGTCCGGTAGTATGATAAAAGAAAGAGAACTACAACTACTGGGAGAGGAACTCAAAAAAGTAACTATAGGAATTCTTTTTCCTATAGACGTTGTTAACGAGCTAACCTAACTAATAGAATATCTTCCCGTTGTAGTTTGTAGTGGGCATTCCTATCTGACTGAGTTGCTAGTAGGAAGCTAGGCTATTGAACTAACAGAAGATAAGCGCATCGGATGATATGCAGCGGACGATCTTCTTCTTTCTTTTTATCTAACATCGTCCGGTAGTTCCCTTTAGTCTCTTTCTAAGAAGCTAAAAGAGCTAAGAACGAATTAGCTCTTTCAAGCCCCCTTTCTAGAAGAGAAAGCCAGAGGGTAATAGCTGATTGGCAGTATGAGTGTCAGAAAGCTGCCGATGCTGTAAAAAAGCCTGCTCGCCTACGCCCACCCCTCGTAATGCCTTTTTTCTTCTTGAGATCGGGAAGAGGTCTAAAACAATCCACCGGCTGCAGTAAAGGAGAAAGCCTCATTGGATAAAGACCCTTCATTGCTAGCTTCCTTGCCGATTGAGAGAAGCCCTACTCGAAGCTTGGAGTTCCTTGAATGGCTAGTCTTATTGTGAGCTATAAGGAAAGGAGAACAGAACGGAGCACTTAGCCAGCCTGACTTAAGCTTTGTATCCATGTGCGTGCCCGGGATCAATAAAGGGCTACGCATCTATAGAAGAAGATCCGACCTAAGAAAGCGAATTAGGCGGGGCCTAAGATAGCAAGTCTGGCTACGAACGTCATTTCACGTAGAGGAAGCCTTCTACTAATGAAGGGCACTTCTTACGGCTTCCTGCTAAAGAGCGGTAATCCAATGAGAAAGCCATTTCTGAGAGTAGAAACCTACCTATTTTAAGGTGGCATACTCTCTTTACCCTTCCGAGCGCAGGAAGCATTTTTGAATCCTATCCAGGTCAAAGAGAAAGTTTATTTCGCGTGAGACCAAGCCTCCGCATTTGAAAGCCTGTCATTTCAGTCTTAGATGCCCTCCCGCAAGGCAGATCTTTGGATAAAAAAGAAGAGTTTCAGCCGTTGGCATTCCCCTATTTGAGACAGAGACTCTTTCATCGGACTTAAGGCAATCAGTCCCTTACTTCAGGAATGCCTATAATGCCAATTGAAATGGTGACACTTTATGGAAAGCCCGTCTTTTTGGCATCAATCATCAAAAGGGACTCTGTAACAGCTGCTTTTTATTCTATTCCTGAAAAAGAGCGCTAATGCCGCAACAGCTTATGCATATTGGCTAAGCTGCATTCCTCGGGTGTGAGAAGTGAATCAGGGGATTACCATTGATAGGAGTGAAACGATGGCAGAGCCCACCCCATTGTTATATATCAATTTCTTTGTTTTCTGACCCCAGATCGTTTACCTAATAAAGCGACTTACCTCTTTGTCCAACTCGTGTATCAACGTAGTAGAAGATTCCGTGAGTTGAGAGGATGAGGTAGCGGGGAATTTCTACTACAACTATCTGTCTGTGTCAGCATCTCTTCCTGTTCAGAACAAGTTCGCTTCTCTAATTACGTATGTTATCCTGCTCTTCTAGTAAGAAAGGCGAGGCGCAGCTAGGCCTAGATCAGACCTTTCGAAGGAGATCATAACGGCTCTGTCTTAGTTGATGATCTTTCTAGTTTGACTGCTTAGCTGCCGGGAGGTTAGGCACTCGGAACAGACGTAGTCCCAGCTCCCCGCTCAATTAACAGCAGCTTTTCTGAACACTTTCTATGGTCGTAGCTTATTGAATCACCCAAGCTGGTCGAGTGATAGTGAGATTATAGACCACCCAGCCTTTAGGACGTAGACCTAAGAGAAGCCTATCTCTTAAGGCGGAGTCTTTCCCTTTAGTAGCGCGTGATGATCCGCAGGCGTATAAGCAGTAGACCTGATCTTGGGGAATTGGTTACTCCCACTTGTGCCAGACAATCCCTTTGAGTCCTCGCTCCGGGGAGGAGTTCATTCAGGTAACTAATTAAGCGCATCTATCTACCAGCAAGGACAGGTTAGAATGGTAATCTATGTATGCTAGGAGTGCCCCTTACCTTAAGTAGCTCACTTAAGGAAGTCAGTAGCGAACCATGAGAGTCAGTCATTTTCTAGGGCCTGTCTTGAAAGCTGCAGGAAGTCAAGTATCTATCTAGTACTACGTACGTGAGCCAGTCAACAGATTTTATCACTCGGTCCGGCAACCCGTTGTGTTTTCTAAGCACTTCATGTTCTGGTGATATGTAATATCTGAGCTTCATCCGAGACTTCCAATGCGGGTGAACCAGCCAAATTGGAATAAAGAATATGAATAGGAAAAGAAAGGTTTACTATCGATCAATGCCCGAGCCCAGCTCCTTGGCTCTTGAAGCTTTTTGGCATCTTTCTCGCAGTCAGTGTCGGTACACTGTGGGTGGTAATAGGGCGTGGCAGGAAGGGTGCTCGCCTATGCGATTTTCTTGCTTTGTTTCGTTCTTCATATGTTGGTTGGCGACTCTATCTCGTTTGTAGGAGTGCCTATGCTTTTTTTCCCGCTTGGGATCAAAAGAGAGGAGAGAGTACCAATAGAAAAAAGTTAGACTATGCGGCTGCGGCTAGGTGATAAACGCATAAAGCGCTTTTCGAAGGTTCGACGCAGTTGACTGGGATACTACAACTCCATGCGGTTGATAAGCCAAGCGGTTCTGGTACTTTCGTTCTTTTTGAACGGTTCTGTTCTGCTCGAGATCAATTCATTGGTCCGCTAAAGGAATGAGAGATGGGGCAAGGTAGCGGGAAAGGCACTCCAGCGGCAGCAGATGGTTCTGCTTCAGCATTTACTGATCTGCCAACATTGATGACACCCCAAGGGAGGGAACTCTGGCAGGAAATCCCCTAGTCATTTATCTTGATTCGCCCGCCCAACTCTACCAAATTGGAAGAGTCAGACTGGTTTAAAGAATAAGGGGAAGAGGAAGCCTTTCATAACATAATAATATAACAACTTTGAAAAGTACTATCCTTCCGTTGTGTGTTGCCGCTTATCTTTCTCTTGAGATTGCATTTGCCAGTCGTTATAGGGGACTTGTCTCGATTTGCTCATAGTCGAAGTCTTCATACTGATAGGTTGCGTGCTATGTACAAGAAAGCCACCCTTACATTTGACCTTTGGTTAGGCAGGGATATGCTTATAGATCCTTATGTCAAGGGGGTTATAGTACATATATTACGTGAGGAGCGTAGTCTTAATCCTAATCAGTTCTCATTCATCCCTTCATATGTTCAGTTCTTCGATCGTCCTCGTGACTTAGTTGAATGGGCCATATTGCGACGATTGGTTCAAAGTTGGTTAAATCATCTTGCCTTTCTAAGCTTGAAGTAAAGTCAGCACTATTCAAAATCTTATTTATTTTAAGACTAGAGCTATGCCCTGAGGTAAGCATGACAATAGGACGTAATTCCAATCCCCTTCTAGGGACCTTTCAAAGAAACGAAACTCTTTATTCGTATCAGCGGATAAGACGAGAATCTCTTCTTCCTAGCGTGAAGAGGAGAAGAAAGATTACAGTTATCCCAATAGAGACTTTGAAAGACTTCAACCTTAAGTTAAGCCTACAATGAATTTTCATTGCCCGGTTAGCATCAGGGAGAGTAGTACCGATCTTTTTCTTCTTACGTTAACTTTGTTAATGTCATAGTTGATATCAAGATGAAAGGGAAAGACAATAAGAAAGATTCAAAGGTTTACCGTCATACTCCTTTATGTAGTAGCCTTTCTTTCCTTGCGTGGTAGGTGTGGCAGTTCCCGTCTTATCGATTGGTTCAAATGCTTGCACTTCATGGAATGCCTGAACCCTTGGGGACGGCGATAGGGTAAATAAAGTAAGCCCCTGCCCTTGTTTCCAGCTTGGGAATGAGAGTGAGGATATTGGAATTGAAGGAAGTCCCCTGAGATTGGGATAGAAGTTAGGCTAAACTAGCAGAAGGATATTATCAGGAAAGTGCTGGCGCTATAGTCAGTCATTCCCCTTTGCCCATGCCTTTTAGTATTTAGTAGTTAGCCTGGTGCTAGGAGAAGCAAGCCAACTAATCTTTTAAGCTAGAAAGAAAGTTTCAGTCCTAGGGTAACAGTCGAAGTTGGACCTGACATTGGGAGTTGCCATAGGGTCTACCCCTAAGAAGGAAGAGTTTGCGAGACAGTTGCAGATTCAATTCAGTCAAACCCTCTTGCATAGGAAAGGCTATCCCTCCCACAGACCTCTGTCTTGGCCGCCCCTACTTATTAGAAATAGATCTTAAAAAACAGAAGTGGGATATAGCACAAGGAGAATAGTGTAGGTATTAGCTTTACTGGATTGGAACTCTTTTCGTTAACCCTAGGAATACAACAGAGACTTGGAATAGAACTATACTTTGAGCATTCAAGATGATAGATCCGTCTTTTTAGTGCTATCTGCTTCAACTGACTAAACTCTAGTAGACTACTTAGCTAGTCGTTACCTTTTCCTATCGCTAGTCTCTAAAGCGCTTCTTCCCATAGATTCTTTTTGATTAGAAAGTTTCAAGACTTGCTTTCCTAGAAAAGAAGTTCGTATATTGAGTCGAATTGCAGCTAATTTCCTCCTTGCTTAGAGTCTTCTTTCTTCCGGAAAGATACGAAGATTCAGGCACAATCTAACTCGTGCTTGCAGGAAGTGAAGTCATCAAAAGGCGTCGAATGGGGCAAGATTCACTCTTAAGAGAGATGTAGACGTCCTGTTGGATAAGACGAAAGATCGATACTTGTTGACTCTGTCTCCTTTGAGTCCTAGCTTCCTAATCACTCAAAGCGGACAGAGGAGATAGCTATGAATGAAGCCTTCGATCGGAATACAGATGAGCGGTTGGGGGAAGTCGTCTCTCGGGCTAGGCTCTCTATTGATTGGGCAGGGGTTTCTCGATCAACTGAAGAAAGAAAGAGCTCTTTTTTATATACACAATTAAATGTACGAAATATGGCTATTAATCCCAGCCTCTGAGAGCACTCTGCATAGATAAAGAATTCTATTTCGGGGGAATCGTTGAAAGATGTAAAAAGGAGATTTCAGATCCTGGATGTGAAGAATCTACCTCAAAAACCTGTGATTTAGCCTCACAATCTGACTTATGCAGAAACCTTGGATTTAGTCCCACTTCCCTGATGCTTTGGAAAGGAGTAAAAAGCTCTAAGCTAGATAATTTCTACGAGGTCAAGCTTAGGAATAAGACTCGAAGTTGGATCAAAGCATACGCACCTCGAAAGTCCAAGCCAGAGGAAACTTCAATATATACAAAGGCTAGTTAACTTATAAAAAGTAAGAGGGAGTCCAACGACTTAGTCTACAAGGAAGACCAAAAGATAGCATTCCCCTTCAATAGGATTCGTCAGCCTGAAAGCTATGTTCTAAGAGAGAGAAAGGGACTTTAGTTAGGAAAGGCTTCGACCGTAATTTGAGACCATATAAAGATATTCTAGTTATCCCCAAAAACCAAGCTCTCCTCCTCCTAAAAAACACTTTGTTTTACTTACGATTGAATGAGTTGGTTTTCGAATTGGCAGCCTTAATCAATCCTTTCCGAAGTCAGGTTCATGTTGCTTTGGACTTGAAGACAAGAAAAGCGTCGTTGCCAAAAATCCTCAACGGAAGAGGAAGATCGGAACGGGCTAAACAGGAGTATTGGAGAGGACTCAACTAACATTTATATAGAATTCTAATGGATCAACTCGTGCTCTTGTGCCTCTTTAAGCTAGGAAATGAAATCCGGGTCAGTGATCGTGATCCCTATACCTTCTTCTGCTCTTTTTGGCATTCTTTTTTGTTTGAGTAAAGCATCCCTTGCTTAGTTCCCATATCTGGCTATCAACCGGTTCATTCCTCTTTCCTGCTCTTGCCCTGGTCTGTTTACTTCTTTCTAGTTCTCTTTTACCGACCATACTTCAAAGTTATCTCTGGTAATTGATCGAGCTCTCTGCTGTGCTCTTCAATAATTCTCGGTCCTATACTTGCTTAGTTAGTTTGCTCTTTCTTTAGTTGCCTATCTGGGTCTGCTACTTCCTCTCTGTGATGCTAAGTTTTTTATTCCTCTTTTCGAGACGCAAAAGACGAAAGACGAGAATCGGCGCAAAGATCAAAAGACTTAATAGACGTAGAAATATAGACGTAGAAATTCCTAGCCTACTGGTTGAAGCGTAGTCCGGTCAGTCAAGTGTTGACACCGGAATTAGTAAGGATTTCTTAATTAGTCTGTACCTTAAAAAGCGGTGGCACTGCTTCGATTCCTTTGCTTTCAATAGTGGTATTCTTTCTAAGGCATTAGATGTTCCATAATGTACGTCAATAATTGTTATTTATCTCAAAGACTTGAGACTGAAGTCGACTCAAAATATTGCATATACGCGTTGACTCCTTCAACTCAATATTGAAATGTGCATAGTCATGTGAAGTTAATAGACGAAATTGGTTATAGAGTTCACTCTCTAAGCCCTCGTTGAAGCCCTTCGTAGACTGCCTGGCTTGCAAACGATCGGAAGGAGAGTCAAATCCAACGTAGCAAAACCATTTTTCTGATATATCTTACCGTCTCCTTGGAGTACTGTTTCCGTTTTACTTCCTCAGATTAATCAAATCTTTCTCAACTCCACCAAGAGGTATTCTATCTTGAGTCACTAACTAAGAAGACTTCAGCGCAATGAGTCGATATCTTCTCTATTAAGAATTCGAGCTTGAACTCGAACAATCGAGTTGTTATATCAGTTCGCACATATTCATAGCCGACCCTAGAACATGAAGAATTCTCGTTTCAAGCGTATAAAGACCAAATATATTCAAAAAACTTAACTCGGATAACATCATCTTCTGCTTCAGATAATCCTTAGCAGAAGGGGATTTCTTTGTAAAAGCTTTCAGCAATGACATTGAATTCTTATTGCTCTCCGCTCCTCGATCTCAGTTTGTAACTCATATAAGTCCTCTTCCTTTAATCTGGATTTTGATTTCGCCAACAACGGCTGAGACCATTCGCACTTTTTGTAACTATATACGCTCTAGTTCCGCGTAGAACTTCTTCCAGAATGAATCCATTATTTGTGCAGAAACGTTGTTCACGAACACGCTTTCGAGCCGCAAAGATATGTCAAATGTCAAAGGCTGACGAACCCCTCTTTTTCAGACATGTGTCATCATGGAATTTGAAAGGAAAGGTTCTTCCTCGGATGTTATCTATAATAAAATAGAAATTATAACGAAGGAGCTATGATAGATCATATTCCTCTAAACGCTTTTTATCTTAGCGAGAAGCCCCGTAGATAAGCTCTATCACTTATATCTGAGGAGCTCTTATGAGAGCATAACCTATAAAGAAAGTCAGTAAATACGTGAAGGTTCTTAAACGGATTTACTCAATTGAAAAATCTCGTTCTTCTCTATCAAAAACCATGGAGGAGGATTTAGCCCTTGGTTCGAATTTAGCAATGTATCTTCTGAATTTTTCCATTCTTGATTTTGATCATGCCCCGGATTATAGTATCGAATGTATTTTAGATGTTTTCATTATCGAAGCGAGTTACCAGGGAACTCTTACCTACTTACCGGTTTTCTAACTTTTATAACCTGGAGGTCACTCTTTCTAATGATGTTTTCTATTCAGAGGACAGCGACAAGTCATGAAACCAACCTTTTCCAAAGGAACATCAAGCAGATCATTTAGCGTAGGACAACCATATAGAACGGAGGATAATATTCTTTCCCTCTTTCGAAGCCTCACCAAATGAAATGGTCGAAGCTTTCCTTCCAATTGCTGCAGTACTAAGGCCCGTTGGAGAAAAAAGGTAAACCTATCCAATAGCAGTCCTATGGTAAGCAAGCTCAGTATACATAGGTTCCTATCTAGGATTCTCTGGTAAATAAGTCGACTCTTTGCTGCCTCAATCACGCTAGAGCGAGAAGGATAGTGTGGAGAGGACCATTAGTCTACTGAGACCCAGATGCTAGCCTTGATTTCCTCAAGAGATAGGACTCATGTAGAAGTACTTCTGCAATAATCTTAGAATGAGATAAGACCCTACCTCGGATGCCAGATATCAGAAAGATAAGATTATCTGGCAGAATAACTTTGACACCTGAAAAGAAATGATGTCTAGGCCCTACCTAGAAACATGGGTAAAAATCTGTTGTATGAGATGACATATTGACGAAAGGTAATTTACGTATACCTCATGATAGAACTCCTAGTGACAACACATTCAATTTATTCGATTGGGACAAAGTGTGTCATCTAAGGAAATAGAAAGCACTTTTGAGCTGGCATTATTAGGATGTGCATTAAGCCTCACAATTTCCGTGAGAGATCCGATCTCGGTTGTTTTCAACTTGATCTCCTTCTCAATCGGTATGGCTTTTGGAGGAAAGTGGATCCAGGTTGGTTTCCCAACCCAACGGATCGTAACCTTAGGGCGAGAGCCGAACCATGGTTAGTCACCCCCGCCAATGGATCTGAAGGAGAGGAACGTAGTGAAACGAAAAGCTCTATATCGACATATCGACTAATCATCTCTATTCTTCTCTTCCGCGAGTGAGTAGGTGGGTTACACTGAACACTTACCTAATAAAAAAGAGTTGACAAGAAAACTTCGTTCGAATTGCACGTGTTAAGCATATTGCTTTTGTAGCTCTCTTCAACAGTAATGAGGGACCGTAGGCGATCTAAGGTTGACCGTCTCCCCGGCCCCCTTTCGGTGCACTATTGGAGAGCTCTTTTGGCCCGAATCGAAAAATGAAACTGTCAAGATTAGCCTACTGCTCTTCTTACTGAGGTTTTTCTCTTCCTCTATCTCTATAAATTCATTCCTTAAGTTAAGGCAGATAGGATTTTTTTTTATTTCACTTATATCTTATATATATAATATAATTAAGTTATTACGCCAAAGGCAACTGATTCAACACCAGCTATCACATCACAGCTACCTCCTCTAACTAATCCACTTCTACATGATATCCTATTCCGCTTCTATACTATTTCACTACTATAAACGATAATATCTCTTTATTCTTCAAGAGATTCCTATTCTTTTGAACCCCCGGAAGTGCCTGAACTGCCTTTAGAGAAGATTCCACCAGAACTGGAAAGTCAGAAGTCGATAGTTAAGGTTCCTGTCCCACTTCCCTGCTCGAAGAGAAGCTTATAGACTCACTCCAAGTCTATAGAGCTATTCGTTTAGATTGAAAAACTAAGTTCAACTCCTTCACTCGAACGACGATACGTAATGAAATGAGTTTCACGTATAGTCGATATTCAGTTCGTTCAACTCATTGGCTAGCTTTAGTAGCTTGTGTACTAGCCTCTTCTATACCAGCTGATTCAATAGCAACTGTCAGCCCTTTATCTTTTATTACTTGAAAGCGTCACAGACAATTTCTATTTATCAATTTCCCATGTGATAGTGAAAGACAACATTGTCCCTAGAACGGAAAAATCGAATTTGACTCTTCTATTTGACTTACTACGGGCATCACATGATTACCATAGTATATGGAGATCTCAGTCAGCTCCCCCACCAATGAGCGGTGGTGCTTCTGTTCCAACTGAACTGGGTACAGTCAGGTGCAACCCATTGGACGCATGAGCCAATGTTCTACACACAGAAGAAGACTGCACCCCCAAAAATGATGAGATGAGAAGCTATGACTAAAGAAAGTCGTGCAAAAGTGTTTCAGTTTTTGGTCCTAATTTCGATCCTTTTTTCTTTTTCATTTCTATGGATTGGTATGGATTTTCATTTCTTTCTTGTCAAACTCAAATCCATGCTTCTCACAAAATCTCTCCACTTTCTTTTTAGTAGACTCGGGTGGTGTGGTGGAGGGCTGGTTATAGCAATAGTTTTGACTATTTTGGATCCCGAGCTGGCTAAGATGATGGCTCCTTCGGGGGGGGCTACGGGAGCTTCCGGACCATCAACCTCAGTGGACAGCGTGCCCCAAGATGATATATGGGCGGCCCTCGACCAAAGGCCGCAGGCGCCAGCACCGGCGGAAGGGACGAGCATAAACCAAGGGCCGAACAGGAATGAGGAATCCACTTTGGCTCCAAGGGCACAATCCCTTTTTGTTTGAACGGCCTCATGCTGAGGATCAACCTTTCGAGCCAAACGCCCCTAGTGTTGACTACTTAAAAAAAAGGATTTGTTCAGTTCTTCGTAACTGCCAACGGATAAGACCAACAAAGAACTTTTTACAAGAGGTTTTCGAGACTCTGCATATCCAAGAGGCTGAAGCAGAAAAGCGACTAAAAATAGCGGAGGTGCTCTCTGAGATTGAGAGTTCCACCGATTAGAGAATAATCCAAGAGTAAACAACAATAATCGACGAAATGCCGCCTACCACTTAATGGTAACTATCAGCGATTGGGAAAGGGAAAATTCGTCCCAAACCCGATAGACGACGTACCATGATACTTTCTCTTTTGTCGAGCCCCTGTCTGTCCACCTCAGGATCCATAGCGGTACGATAATACCAATTACAGTATCGCAGCCAGTCCTTCATCCACCCTCATAAAGACGACCATTCCAGGATCATCCCAGGCTGAGTAAATAACTCATCTGGGCATAGGGTTATATCGCTTTGTTTCATCTGAAGAAAGAGGAAACTCACAATATAACCACGAAGGTAAGGATTTCAGGGACGACCCCGACCAAGCCATAACTCAAATGGCAAGGTGGTGAAGGTGTGGTACGTATGCTATTCGAGAGAAAACTGACTTCATTCACTAGTGAGAAGGCTGCTTAAGCTTTTGCTGACGAAGTGAAGTACTCCCGACTGAAAGCGCTTAGTATGTCTAAGTCAATCCCCTAATTCCGTCACCCGACTATCCGCAAAGCAGACCAAGAAGGGAGGGATGAAAGGCTTTCGCCTCAAAAGGCAATGGAGAGCTCAACTCTACCTAAGCTGCTTTTCTTTTTGGGAAATATTCTGTCTTATCAACCATTGATGAAAGTCCGGGAAGCAGCTAATCAACATCTTCTTCTTCCCTTCATCGACTCCTCTTCTTCTCTTTCCAAAGCTGACGAACTTTAGTAGTCCTACTGTGAACTGAAAGCCTTACTCGCTGCGTATACGTTGTAGTTAGAAAGAGCTCCATTCGCACTTGGCCTTCCCCTAAAGAGAAGATATCCCATACCTTTTTCCAGCCTCTGCTGCACCCTTCAGTATGAAGTCCGCTGCCATCGAATCGAAAGAAGAAACGTATGGAAACGAAAGGAATATAGAGGAAAGAGAGTGAGCTCTCCATGGAAGGATAAGACATAAGGACTTCACCTCTCACTGGCTGTGAAGCCCACAGGATTTCTTAACCTAGTTTGCAGGAACTTGATGTTAAGTAAACTCCAAAGAGAACTTTCAAATGCTATTGCCTTAGCTTATCAATTTCAATTCAACTCTATGGTTAGCAACTGCCATCGTCAGAACTTGACGTTGGTCTAACTGGCTTGAAGCTGAGCTTCTTCTGCAACTGGCTGATCGGAAGGATTTTTGTTTCACTTACAGACTGACCGCGTCAATGAAAAGAGGCTTGCTCAGGACGGGAAAGGAATGCCTTAAAGAAAACTCCCAAAAAATGACCTGCATCGTCTATTCTCGCTCGACCAAAAGTGTACTACTTGAGAACGTGTATGTGGCCGATGAATGGGACCTACGCGGGAAAGAGACTCCCTGGTAACTAGGGGGGATTCCTTAAATGGTTTGTCTCTTTTCGGGTCAACACTGTAACCAAGCAAGTAGGCAAACTTCTGGAACACTATCTTATCCCCTAGGGAAAGCATTCTACCTCGTTGGGCCTCGCTACTAGGAATAGAAAAAGAGGCCAAAACAAAACGACTTTTTATTACAGGATTCCTCCAAAGCATACTATAGCTGTGCAAAATCGAAAATGAAACCAAGGAAGGAGGCGAAAGGGGTGCCTTTTTCTAACTCTCTTGTGCGTTACCCTTACCTGCTGCTTAGTCTGTTGATTAAGATGTGGGCAGATGATGATTTTTCTTGCACTTAGACTTCTACGCCCACCAACTTCCACCTTAGCTTTCACCAACTAAACGAAAGGGAACTGCTGGCACTTTGAACATTTTGCGAACTTAATAAACACTTCCTTACCGGCTACGCACTAGGATCCCCGGTACCAGATCGTACCATCATAAGCGACTACCCCTTTTGGTTGTGGTGTTGTATTTCCACCTTGAAAGCAGCCCACCCACCAATAAAGCAGTTTTGTGCGCAAGCCCCTTCCTGCCATAGTAGGCACATCCTTCCGGGTCAGACGCATAGCAAGCACCCCTTTTTTTAGTCTACTAGTCATAAAAGACTATCCGCTTTGACATGAGACAGTCTAGCTCACTTCTGTATCAACTGGCTGAAATGCCACCACGGGGTTAAAGGAATTGTTATTTGATTCTGCGCGCTCTTCACGCTTGTGGTGCTAACTAAGTGTATTCTGGCCAGTGAGAAAAGGAGGCTCGCTACTACGTTCGAAACCATTTCAAACCAACCCACAAATAATTAATAATAGACATTCCTTTTAACTGCATGGGCTGATTGGGGGTTCCAAGTGGACCCGTCAAATTGTCCTACCTGGATTTGGTGGCTATTAATTAATTAGCAACACTCGTCACACAAGAACTGCTAGTTGCCACGAACGACTAGCAACAATCCGCGTTCAACCCCTTTTGTCAAATTCGGGTTGGTGCGGAGTGAGGAGCGACCTGCGAATTCGCATTCATTATTGTGCCGTATGTATAGAGCCTACAACGTAATAGCGTACTAACCCCTTATTCTTTCGGAACCATCGGAAAAGATTGAGCATTAACTGTCCATTTTGTGGGTCCGATCGGTTAGGCTTGCTTTCACGTCTATGTCTACTACCACGATTCGTCATTGATTCCCCACCCTAACAACGGGATACTTTTCACTACCCTATCAATCAGAATAAGAAAGAAAGATGATCTTTTCTGGCAAACAAACCACTTTGATTGACGGACGAGAAGAAGAAATGAATCGAAAGCTTTCTTCTCCATCCAGTAGAATCGAAAAGGTGAAGGTTTCAAGCCAATAGTAACAAGGGGACGAGAAAGCGCTCCAATGTGCAGTTCTTGGCTTGGTAAAGGCAAGGAAAGGTTCAAAGAGTGAATGGTTTGACGGAGGCACATCGTCGTCTGGTCTCTCCTTTGTGCCCTAGGAAGGGAAATGAAATTCACCCCCTTTTTCGAGAAAAGGATTTCCATTCTCCTTATCAGTAGTAGGCTCGAGAGACCTCGGATGGCTTTGCATAACAACTCTGAAGGAGGCGCTGAATTCCTTAAAAAAAGAGAATTCGCTGGCATTCTCGTCGGGATTTGACAGAGCTTAAAGCAGGTAAGGGATTTTTCGAATCGGTTGTTACAGAAGGGGTCCCAATACCCAAAGATCTTCCTTCAAGAGCGCTAGCTATTTTATGTAATGTGCAAAAGTCGACTCTGAACTCTATTTACGCTTAGCCGGGAACAAGATCTTTGTTTCAGCAAAACTGATTGAAGCGTTTGGGACTAGAGTTTATGTTTGGCGACTCGGAAGTTTTGTAGCTTTAGTGAAGTCTGGCAGAAGTACTAAAGTATGTAGCTTTTGTCGGCATATCCGCATCCGGCTCAGCGAAAGGCGCAGGGGTTGACTGTGAAGCTATTAGCAGACGAAGGTGCGGAGAAAGCAGCAGCGTCGATCTCAGGTCCCACCCTCAATCAGACCGGGCGACAGGCGAGAAATGCTTTCAGTAACTAGTCTGACTAAAGAAAAAAAGGAGAGGGCTAAGGAATGGTAATCATGTGACGACCGGGATAGTAATATATATATGGGCTGTGTAACTAGCTCGTCCTCTCTTTCCTGTTGTCGGACGTTAATCAGTAACCGGTGCTTGATAGAGGACAGCTATTGAATCAGCTGTGGGACTTTCATTTGATCGAAGGGCTTCTGAAGCCCTTCAGGTCTTTATCGCGTCTTGCCGGGCGTATTGAATATATAGATTCTGTAATTGTCAATAGTTGAGAGGAAGGTCTCGAGTTATCGCTACGCCCCCAAGCCTGATGATCCAATAGCTGCTTATCTCTCAAAAGGAGTAGCTTGCTTGCAACCGTTGGACAGCTACTGGATTCTCTCTCAGGGCTGACGCGCCTTGATTGAAGCAGCGTCACAGTAAGATGAAAAAGCAAAGAGAATAACCTATTCGATAACAAGCGATTTGTGATCAATAATCAGTGCCCCCTTTAGAAGTCAGGTGTCGAGAATGCAGCAAGCAGTGAGGTTACCCGTTAGGTCGGATGAAAGAGGATTCCCTTTAAGCTAAAAAAAACGATTCCCGGACTTAGAAACTCTCAAATGCTCTTCTAAGTCATTCCCGCTCCAAAAAGAAAATGGAGTAGGGAATCAAGCCTTCGAGCTAAGCTTCTTTTCCTAAGCATTACTTTGTAGGTTCGGCTGCTATGCTAGGCCTTTGGGTTCTTTGAATTGACAAAATAGGAATTTCTTTTCTATATCCCGAAGGAAACTACCTCAAAGGGACCGAGGGCGTTAGCTTGGGCTCGGTTAGATTGACTTGAAGTAAAGGGAAAAGCCTCGTTTCCGGCAATGTGAACCTTCCCAGCTCGTCCATCGGGTGAATTAATAACTCGATAATCCATCCAATACTTATCACTAATCTGTCTGGGACTCCTGTCTTGAGGAATTAGAGGTTGTTGGATTTTTCTCTAAGGCATTTCCTTTTGTTTCTAAACCTTAAACGATTCCTGAAGCGTTGAGTTTATAGTTAGAGGACTTAACACCAAGCCTTTGGTTCCATTCCAGGTTACGTTGTCTAACCCTCCAACGAGAATTGGTCCATTTCCTAGGGTGTCTAACCAGAATGAAGCTAGGAGTTGCGAAGCCATAAGTCAGGGAGTTCGGAGTTATAGGCATTGGGTTACATAGTGTTCTTGCTCCAGGTTGTTAACTCAGGTGTCCTGTTAAGAGTTCTGACAGGGGACTCCGGGTGTAAGAGTTCGAGGAGGTTTAGCCTTGGTCTGGCTACATAAGGATCAGGTACTAAAAATGCTTTTGACTCCTGTAAGTTCGTCTTGAAACCCGTCAAAGTGACAGTATGCCTTAGTAAGGTAAGGAGTTGCCGTCCTCAATGGAAAAGAAGTGGGAGATAGAGAAAAGGTTTAGAAGAAGACGGAATCTGGCTAGCTTGTAAGCGGGGGAGTAGGTCGTTGACGTAATAGTTCTTTCCCTCCTTGCACTGGGTTCGGCCTCTGTTCCTCTCCCGTTGGTCGAGTTACTTCGTTCCTCGCTGTGCGGGGTCTAGTTCAACCTCGTGCTGGGTAATCGATTACGATAACATTAGCCCTTCTGTCCTTACTATCAAAAAGTAGAGATTTGATCGATCCCTTCGTACCAAGTCTTAACTCATAGCTTTCTCCCAGAGCCCTCTCATCTAATAGGGGAAGTCGGATGGTGCTTATAGGGTTTCTTTTAAGTTAATTAGTGTCACTTTTACGGTTGTAGGGAAAGAGTTAATCGAGTTAGTGTTGTTTAACCTGCTTCTTAAGTTATAGGCACTTTGAAGGTATGAAAGAAAGAGTATGAGTTAGTAACGAGCGGGAGCTAGCCCTAAAAGAAGGGAGAAGACTTCATCGGTCCCAAGCTTTTAAGGTATAGAGTTCTCTCCCGAGCTATGTATGAGTTAATACTTGATAGGAGTTAAGAATAGAGTTACGGACTAAGCCCGAACGAGAGAATCCGTCATCTGTCACAAGGTAAGTGAGTCAAATAGCAACTAATAGAGTTCTTGCCCTTGTTGTTAAAAGATGAGTTGATCTCATGAGCTAAGCTCGACCCCATTAACTCTGGTGCATGTCTCCCGGGTAGTCTTTTCCCGTTAAGTTTCCGTTTTCGTCTTTACGTCGTCTTTTGATAAGGCAAGATTCTAAGATAGATAAGAGGTTGCCTATCTACCTTGTAT
>Ga0209574_10000003_pt1:135000-198687 | contig 198687 bp, 104 predicted proteins | sample AgamicMgMarz_FD_187168 | JGI IMG/M metagenome (GOLD analysis project Ga0209574, IMG submission 187168) | Agave microbial communities from Guanajuato, Mexico - Mg.Ma.rz (SPAdes) (version 2) | ecosystem: Host-associated > Plants > Phyllosphere > Phylloplane/Leaf | place... | reverse complement strand
TTTATTATTATTATTTTTATTATTATTATTAAAAAAAAAGACAAAATCAATGAACAATTCATAGTTTTGAATTGCCCTTATGACCCGTCGGTAAGGAATGCTTTGACGGGTGCCACTTTGGGAAATTTGTTGTATATAACGAGCTAAAGTGGCTGGCGAAAGGGGGGTCCCTCGGGGATAAAAAAGAACTGCCCTTAAGCGGTTCAATTCATTTAAAACTCGGATTGGAGGAATCCCGTCGAGAACAAGGGCAGCCTCTATCTTTTTTTCCACCTCCGCCTGTTGATAGACGATGTCAACGAGAGTCCTCAGGTTAAACTCCCGCACGAAAGAATGCGGACCTAGTCTATTATAAAGTTGGACCCGTCTTAGTTCATCGTGAATTAAGGGCTGCTCCAATACAGGAATGTCCGGAGGTATAGGGGGGACCCCCTCCTCCTCGTTGACTTGCGGTTGAATATAGTCCGCGGGGTTAGTTGAGTACCCTGGATCTGGATCTTGCCAAGCCCAAGCCACCTCTATATGTATAATATAATTTAATAGAATGAAAAAGTAAAAGAAGAATTCCAACGGAACACGGTTAACAACCCAACAAACGGTTGGGTTCTTTGGTATATTAAAATAGCGAAAATAAACAATACTCAAAATTAGTACAAAAGGCAGAAGAAGAAGAAATTGCGAAAATATGCCTTTTTCTATAATCATTCGCATTGTGAGATTATTATACTTTGGCCGTGTAGAACATGGATTAGCATTATGTCATTCTTACAAGTGATCCCCCATCCATGATTGGAAAAAGTGCTATATGAAGACTTCGAGATCAAATAGAATATGTTTCTTTCCATTCCTCGTGAGCCACTTATTTCTCCGAAACAAGAGATCAAAGTGATTTTTTTCCTTTTTCCCAATAAGTCGACGGACTTACACCATTGGGATACTTCGAATAAACTAGAGTACATATAGGATACACCTGTGTGAAACCCTTTTCTCAAGATATCTTCCAAACTGTTGGGGTCCTTGCTTTGGATGTTGTTCCCCCGGTGTGAAAGCAGTTGGTTTCGTAGTTTGAAAATTCTGCTGATCCCAAGTACTCCATCTCTATCATTGCATATTAAAATATAGAAAGTAAAGAATATAAGGCATGACCAGAAGAATTGTGTAAAATACGTAAATTTATCTAGTTGAGGCATGATTCATTTTGACTTCTTAATTCCCGCCATACAGATAGCTTAACTCCGAAAGTCAAGCCCCGAGGAGTAGTGAAGAATATTACTTTCACTTTGCCTGGTTGTTGACCAATGTAAAGCATGGGACTGAATGAGGCACTGACTGAAGTAGTCTGAAGACAGCGTTCTACTTGCATGTCTTAAGCATCACGCAGAACTTCGTTAACTCTTATTTCGCTCCTTGCTCGCGGAGCGGCATACCGAAAAAAAAGAGATGAAAGGAGGGATTGGACCTCTCTCTTTCTGTCGTTCCCGAAGTGGTTTTTCAAAGTGAACCGGGCGTAGACGAAAGAAACCTTTCTTCTCTTATTCAATTAAGTATGGATTTAGTTTAGTGATTGATAAAGAACTTCGACGCCGATCCCATAATAGCTTCTTTTCATTTTCACTCCCAATGTACATATGGCACAATATTACAGGAAGCTTGAAGTGCAGCATTCCATTCTCGCATGTCTATTCTCTCTTTCGTTTGGTCGCACTTTCCGTGCGTTCTTCCTCTTCCTTTCTGGATCAGCTTGGTCAGTTAGTCATTGCTAGTATTAGATCAGCTGCGGGCAATGCTTGCTACCGGGAACAGATGGAATTTTTTGTTGATTTCGTCGTAGCAAGAACAGTAGCCTGCCCGGCTCTACTAGTCAAGTCGTCATTCTTTTGGATCAGGAAATTGGTTGGTTAGTTATCCTGGCTTGGGGCAAAGGCTCTCGTCCATTTCAAAAGTGGAAATGAAAAAGAAAACAGACTTTTTTCTATTACCCGATCGGAGAATAGATATGAAGTTAGTTAGAAACCTCTCCTGTTAGCTTCAGGCCTTTTTCCCGTGTCCGGTTGGAACCGACTGCCGAAAAGAAAGCTTGGAACCTTTCCTCCTTCAAGCCGTGCCCCTATTGAGTAAAGGCTTGACGTAACGTAAGAGGACATGAAATACGAATCATGTTTGTGAGAACCCTATCTATAAAGTTCAATCCCAGAGCCTATGTAAAGAGACTAGACAATCATCTCTGTCGTGGGTCCTCGGAAGATTCTATATATAGAAAATAGAAAGATTTTCAGGAGGTGACACAGATAATGATCTTTCTTTGTTTGCAGCAGACTGACCTGCCCACAGAGCGGTAAAGAGCCAGCCTAAGCCAAAGAGTCAGTGCAACTTTCCGTATTTCTTCTCAGAATATGTAGTGTGGTTGAAGAGAGGGCTGCTTCCCCATAACTAGTTGATAGTTGAGTGAGGCCAACAAAGAGCAAGGCCCGGCCGTCATAAGAAAGACTCTTTTTTATAATTTTCAGTGGGTTTGCCCACTTTCTTCCGTTCATAATTCATAAACAAAATTTCGGGTTATTTGCCAATGAATTACAAGAAGAATGGGGTTCGGGTCAAATCAAATCTCCTTACTAAACGGCTGATCCGGCGACATTGAAAAACTCTACAAAGGGAAAGACACAGAAATGAATTTAATAACTCTTTCTTTTTCTTTCCTACAGTAGAGGAAAGATACTTAACTCAACTAAAAGGAGGAAGGGACCATGCGGAGTAATACGGAAGGGGAGGCTTCTTCTGAGGTAGTGATACCCTTTATTTCAGCAAGGCAAGAGAGGAAATGAGAATTGTTTTAGGACCACATACCCTAAAAGATTGAGACCCCGAGGGAGAAGCGAAAGCTGGATCGACTCTAAAGTAGAGTAGCTGTACTTTCCTTTTTCGTTTAGTGGATTGAGGAAGAAGTGGAACTCCGATGAGAACGTAGTCTTGCTGCATCCCCTGAAGGAGAGGAGGCTAATCTATTCTTAAAAGAAGCTGGATCATCTGGAGTTAGATCCGCTGGAGTAGCTACTTACCTTACGGGTGTCCGAATCAGTCTGTTGGTACAGATGTCATATGAGATGTGAAAGCGATTTCCGACTGAAAGACTACTAGTTGACTAAGAAGTAGAGCCGACTGTAACATCCGACCAGAGAGTTCCATCATGTAGCTGGGAAAGCAAAGAATGGAATGTCTGTTCGCTTGATTTGATTATTCTTTTTCAAGAGCAAGCCATTTTGACTCTGTAGATCGCGAGAATGCATGTTCTGATGCTTGCATGGGTGAGAATCTGCTTCCTTAAAAGTCAGTTTCACAGAAGGGAGGTTAGCGAGATCCCTTATCTGAGGAAATAAAAGAAGCTCGACCATGAAAAGGAGTAGAACCCTAGCAATTTTGATGACTCTCGAAAGCTTGCCACCCTTAAACCATTAGTGGGACTACGGCTGGCTCTTTCTCCTGGAATGCCATTCTTAACATCTTTCGCTACCTTTCTTTCACAGGTGGCAGAATTCGTTACCATATAACCTTGCCAACTAAACCACTCTATCGCAGTAAGGGCTTAAGCGATCGAAGTGACCTAACCTGGCTCCATCTAGAAGGGCCTCGGTCATCTATTTCGTCTTTGGAACTCCTAAAAGAGTTTACGGGCCTAGCTCAACGAAAAGGCAAGTCCTTCGGTTCCAGGTTCGAGTGATGGTTCACCAGTAAGAGATCAACGAAAAGCAAGCCTTGAATTTAAGCCAGAAGTGCCGCTGTGCCAGTGGAAATCTACCAGTACCCGCTTCAGCATCATCGAAGAAATGGACAAAATGGTTATTTGTGGACTCGCCTCAGGATGGAGAGGAAGCTACTGTGGAAGAAGGCAGTTAGTTGTTGAGCAAGTGACATTGGTTTCAGTTCAATATGAATATGCATCATCAACTGGAGAAGAAAGATGAAGATTCCGAAAAAAAGCTAGTTGCTATAAAACCAATGGCGGTTTATGGTTACACTTTCAAAGCCGACTCAAAGCAAAGCACGAAGATTAAGATCGCTAAGCCGACTTTCTTTCTCGATACCGGAAGAGAAGGCGTGGACTGAAATGAAAAGCTTATTCTCTTGTTAGAGGTGGAAAAATTACTCACTTCAAAGACGAGTAGAATAAAGCATCGTAAACTCCGATCGGATAAGAAGATGTCAACTTCGACGAAAAAGAAAAAAAAGAAAATAAAACGCGATAAGTAAAGGTTATTTATTATTATTTTTTGATGATTTAAGACTCAAAATCCAAGAAGATAATCGAAACGGGAAGGGAAAGATAACCCACCAGGTGGACTGCCGAGCTACAAGTCCCACGACACAGGAGCGAGATTTTGATTTTCTACAAAGCCAAGGTCGCGGGTGGCCTAAAAGGGCCCATTTTGATACTGTTGATCTCAACAGAACGAACGTCCGATGAGCGGCGACTTTCTTTTTTACGTAGGGAAGACTCTAACCCTGGGGACCCAGGGCCAGGTCACCCTTTTTTGTTTGCGTTATCTGTCGACAACAGAATGTTTCGATCTTCTTTCGGGTTTCATCTGAAATAAGACAATGTTTTACCGTGGGCCGACACTCCCCAGTTCTGACACAGACATTATTTATATCACTTAAGAATTAAGACTAATTAGAGATTCGCTAAGCGAACGAACCTGAAAGCGCTTCCCCTAGCTTGATCTAAGTCTTTTCGATTTGCCTGACTTATATGCTCCTCGTCCCTTGCTTTCTTATTCTTACACCGATTACTGCCGATGAAGCTTTGGACATCGATTCTATTCTGACGAACGAAAAACGAAGATTCAAAGTTTCCGGAGAGGCCTTTATACTGCGCCATCTCTTTCCCTACCCCTATCTTTCTTTCCAGTAAACATGGAGACTAGGCTTTCATTTAGACTGGACTAGATCCGACGGAGCCTGCCGATGTACAAGAAGATTATGATCAGATCATAAAATCGGTTCAAGCGAACTGGCCTATCCTCTGTATAGGGCTTAGGAGAACAAAGACAGATTAAATTGTGAATTCCAATGTGGCAGGCATACAGATATATCAATAGACAAGGTTTGAAAATCTTTCAGTCTCTTGCCAGTCGCAGCCCTTCTCTCAAAGATTTGATTTCTGCGAGGTTCTTGCTTATTCTCTCATTCTCCTCCGTACCTTCTGATGTTAAGATAAACCTCCTCTTTCTTTTGGCGAATCATGTGCAGGCTGCATGAACAGTTGCATTTCTCTCTCACGGACTTATTAGAAATAAGAAAAATAAGCAGGGCTGTTTGAGGACCTCTGTTCTGTAGTAACCTTTCTTAATTTAGAAAGAGGCAATGCTTTTTCTCGACCCTTTCTCAATAATCCATCTTGCCTCCCTTCGGCTCCTCCGCGTGTAACTCGGACAGAACATGACGACAATGACCTCTGGGGAAATACCGAGCTTTGAACATTTTTGGTACAAAAGACTCAGGATTATGAACTTAATCTCCAGCCCAGGATTGAAATGAAACAAGAAAACTTCCTGAAGCCGAGACCTCCACCAAAACTGGCTAATCAATGACTCTATCTGCTCACATATCGTTTAAGTTTGAGGAATTTGATATACACTCATAATCTGGGTAGGGATAGCCTTACCACAGCTTTGATCAGAACCTCCCTGCCAGCCTTTGACAGAGGCTACGCTCCTTCCACCCTTTAAGCTTCTTACATACCCGATCTTTAACAATACTTAATACCAGCTTCTTTGATCTCCCTATAAAACAAAGTGGGAAGTCCCCGGTACTTGTCATCTTGATCCACTGCCTCTAAATTCTTGATTTTGATTTGAATCGGCCTATGTTAAGTTAAGTAAGGGAGGAAGTTACTATTCGAAAGGTGACAGGGAAAGCACAGCGAGCATTGGTTTAGGCCCAAAAGGTTGAAACCAAAGAAGCTAGCAATTACCTTTTGAATTAGAAAGGGAATATATGATATGTATGAGAGCGAGACAAGCAAGCCTGAACCCATCCACATCAAAATCCAATGACGCTTGCCTTGCTACGCGAACAACAAACAACACCTTGACTTTGAAGATTCTTCAGGCAATTAGATCTCTCCCCCATTTGCCGACCTTCCACCCAGTTCGATCTCTTTCTCCAATTGTCGATGATCCTTCCTCCTGCAGGCAAATCATCGAAGTCAAGAAGAAGTGATGGGCCTGATCTTCCAATATCGATATCTGATCCATAAGCTAGCTCTTGGTTAAGAAATAAGATGCAGACGCAGGTAAACGAACTGAGATTCTCCTTCCTCCCCTTACATCAAAGGTGAGTAAGAAAGCGTCTACCGGGACGCCGTGCGATCATACAACTACTCTACGTGGGCCTTAATCTGCGCATACGAAAAAATAAGAACATGTTTTCAAAGACCTCTGGAAATGCCTGTTTTGTCTACTTAACATAAGGGACGACTGCTTATCCATCATCTTTTATGAGTGAAAGAACGAGCTTTATGACTAGAAAGATTTGAGTCGAAGGCCTTTTTTTTTACTCTTCTAGTCTCTCGCTTTAGAGTTCTAGCTTTCACTTTAGCCTGAAATTATGCTTGAAGTGGGAAAAGAGCTACTCTGTTAGGAGTTGGGATTCGAGCTAAAGGGAATAGACCAAGGTAGGGTAGGGGAAGAGAGCATCAAGTAGGAATATAGCTTCAAGCTAGTCCGATACCTGATAGTAGTCTGATAATCCCGCTATGATCAATAGTATACGTAGGAATCAACCTTGACTTCTGAGATTGAAACTGGAAAGACGAAGGCAAGAGTTCAATCATTCAATAAGTGTTCAGTATGGCAGTTTCAGGCAGGGGAGTTCCAGTCCTACGTTCAATCATTCAAGAAAAGGAAGAATGTCAAAACTTGCGCTGTGCTGTCCCCTCTTCCTCCTCTAGGATTCCCCTTGCTGGGAGAACTGTTCTGGGCAACCCTATGTTAAGATTTTTTTATTAAAGAAGACTCGGTTCCCCGGGCATTCTCTTCTCTTGTCTTCCCATTCCTCTTTGATGTTGTTAAGCCAAGGGTACCGCTAATAAGGATAAGGTAAAGGCCGTATTTCCTTATTCGGTAATTTAGGGGCGGTAGCAGGAGCAGCGGATTCTCCGACTTCAAAGTCTTAAGTAAATCCCCGGCTTGCTTGCGCAGTAAAAAGAAAGCGTCTATGGCAGATGGAATACGAGATCTAGGCAAGCCCTTCTTCCCTTCAGAATGGATCGGTCAAGCTCTTCTTATCTTTCCAACTCGAAAGACAGCCACTATTCTGATAGTCTTTGGATGAATGAATTTAGGTATCGAAGTTTGACTGTTTGACACTCTCTCTTTCGATGGCGCTATCACTTTAGAGCGATAGCCGGAACTAATGACTGGTATTAGAAAGATAAACCTAGGATTCTACATAGCCTTGAAGTTAGAAACTAAACTCAGTCAGGATCCTGCGGAGGGTAAATTAGGCATTTATTCGAACTGCCAATGGGAATTCTTTAAGTCTAACTGCTAAACTAAAGAAAGTCCTTGCTTGATTCTCAAGCTGTAAGTCCGGCCTTGCATCTAAGTCAGAAGAGAAAGCAGCATAATCAACCTTTCCTCAATCTATGGGACTAATAACTGATTCAACGGGCAATTGAATAGATTCACAGGGATATGGCCCAGGGTTCTTAGTAGTTTTGGGAGTTAAGGCTTTCCTAACTACTTGACTTCCCACGGGCAGATCATCCCTCTTCATATCCTACACCGAGGGATGAACTCTTCCTAAACCCTGGGATTTAATTCAAATACTTCAAATACCCTGATCTTCCACCCACCGGTATGTTACTGAGACAGAGGAACTGAAAGCAACCTCTTTATATATTGAGTTAGGAACGTATTACGACCGAAGACTAGAGCATTAAGAACTAGCTTCAAGCCACTTTTTATCCAAGTCCCGTCTGTCTCCTCACCCTGCTCACCGTGGGAAGTATAAAGGAAAGCTACAAACATCTCTTCTAACCTGCGTGCCCTAATGGGATGGCTGACTAAACACCTAGATAAGAACCAGAACTAGTCATTCTATTTACAACTTTGGAAGGTTCTAACTGAGTTCTCATTAGTCGAAAAACAGCCTTTCCAAAGATCAGGAAATCGCTAGATTTGAGTCAGCCCATATCTTGACTCTGAAGTCTGACTAAAGCCTTAAAGAAGCAGCTACTTCTGAGTAAAGGCAGAGAGAACTCACTAAGTCTTTTTACGTACATCTAAAAAGGAAGAAAGCCAAGTCTAAAACCCTGGAAGGAAGGTAATTAGTAGGAAATTTTCTTTCTAAGTTCCTAGGTAAATCATTCAAATAGAATGGATTTAGCTGTAGAATTAGAATTGGTATCAATTAGACAGGTAAACCAGTAAGATGAAATTCCAATCTTTGCTGAAATTTATATTGAGATTTTGGTGCATTAAAGTCCGTAGAAGTCTAAAACAAGAAAAGGCAATTACTATTCCATTATCCATTAAGCGAGAAAACCCTAACTCTAAAGTAAGAGTCAGTCCTTTTTGTACCAAATCAAAACATCAATTAGTTGGGAGCGCAGAAAGACTTGACCGCTTTTCTTCTCTTACCCAAATCAAAATGCATTGGAATCAAGGCCTGTAAGTCTAAAATTAGGCGCTTAACTGTCAGTTTGAAAAAAGCAATTCCAATCCCCATCGGTCTCATCAGTCCTAGAAATAGAGACAATAGCATTTAGAAGGCCTAGAGAAGCCTGAGATTCCGAGTTCGATTGATATTGCATTCCAGTCTTTTGAAGGAGGCAGACCGGGGAATAGCTCAAAATAGCTATTAGTAGTTATGATAGGTCCTTCACGGTTATAATTCGAAATAGGAAGAAAGCACAGCTTTGTATTCTTTTATTCAAAATAGAAAGAAGATGACTGGCTTACTGGCCTAATTTTTTTTTCCAAGGAGAATGAAAGAGTAAAGATTAGCTACTCAAGGAAGGAAATCTCAACATATGTCATTAAATTCTTCCTTACCCGAGTTGGAATTGATTTACTGACCTTTTAGCCTAAGGGCTTTCTGCCTGCCTTGCTGCCTACCTTATCTGATGAAGGACGGGAAAGAGGCTGATTAGAAAGCTTTCGTAGGACCAGTCTAAAGCACATGAATTAGATCCGGGGATAAGGATATCCGCAACTCATTGTTTCGAACTTGCTTGCACCTAAGATCAGATGAATGAGTTGAAATGGACTTATTTTGGTCTTTAGCCTTTGTCTGAAATAGGCGGAGAAGATACGGAAATAATAAGTTCAGATTTCAGTAGGGAATTGTAATATCATTTTAGGGTGTGGGAATGGAATCCCTTGCTTTCTAACAAAGTGAGCCCTTCGAGCTCTTATTCCTTTGTTTTAAATAGTCAGAGAAGCCAGGGGGAAGAGGAAAGCTAAAGTAGTTTCATCTATTCTAGTGTAACTTCGTCAGTCAGACTTCAGGTTTAAAGAGATTTAGAGCCAGGAAGTAAGATATTAAACTGGATAAGGGGTTCTTTGCGCCCCAAGGTTATTAGGAGTTCCGGTTGTCCGATAGTAACTATCTATCTTTCCTTTGTGAGCTAGAGGCCTTTAGACGGCCGAATCTTTTAAAAAAACGTAAAAACTTTTATAAGACTTTTTTATAAGACTTATAGACAATTCTTTCTGAATGGTGACCAACTAACGGATTGATCTTATAAAAATCTTTCTTCATATGGGAAATTGCATATGATGACAGAAAAGTAGTTTAAAGACTCAATCTGACAATCTACTTTTGAAACTGGTGAAGATCAGGGATGAAAATTCCCATGCTTTAGCCCTCAAATTTCAATCGAAAGGGGAAACAGGTATTCTCACTTTACTTGCCGGGATTGTATCAATATCTTCCTTTCTTCTTTCTCGCCTACTATATCTGTGATGAAGTAGACTAAAGTAGAGACCTTCGAATCTCTTGAGTCCCGGTGTAAAGACTCAATCAGAATCTCTCAGTCCTGAAGCTGTTCTCTTTTTTATCACGAAGGCTATAATCTTCCTTTCGAACCTAACTAGCTCCTGTGTAAGTCAATCTAACTACCTTAAGGTATAGGACTTTCAAAACTAGCCCATTTACCTGGGTCGGTATGGCTTGTAACAAAAGAATCTTACTTATCCCCACCTGCAAGCGCATCCTCTGGGAATAAAGTTCTATAACTATCATTTCCGTTTCAGTCTCGGGTTACGTTATACCCCTTCACTTCAAGTAGAGGTCTTAGGGCGCTTTATTAATCTTAGAGCTCTCTATCTATGCTATTGAGCTAGTCTTGTCTCTAAAGTTCTCTGCAAAGGAAGAAAGGCAAAAGAAGAAAGCCCGTCCGAAGCTAAGAGATCAATTCATCCCGCCGTCTTCTCCATATTTTGAAAGAAAATGCCTTAGAATAGCCTGCGGCGGACATCCGACTTTTTCTTCTTCTATTCCCAAGACCTAGTGAATCAGTTCCTTAGACAGAAAAGACCTTAAAAAAGCCTAAGGCGCACAACAGCAATAAAGAAAGCAACTAGAAAAACGAAGGGTGGCCTTACTGATGTAATTCAGTAGACTATTCCTACCTCCTCACCTTCAGGATGACTGACGAAGTAGCCCTATTTGATGAAGTTAGAGGGGACTGATGAAAGCACTACGACAGGAGCTTAAGGATAAGCCTGAGCTTAAACTTTCAACTTCAAAGTCAGACTCTTTCTTTGTATGCATTCTCGTCCGATGAATGAGTTTAAAGAAAAAATGACTAATCCCTTACTGAACTGAGGAGCAATGCCTTTTGATCTGAAACCGTCTTCTTCACTTACGTCAAGCCCTATGACGCTTCGTTGGGAAGAGACTGATGACTAAAAGCTGCCATCATTTAAGGCAACTTCATCCCCAGATGTCCCCAATTCTCCTTTACTCAACAGGAACATACTAAAGATGAAGCTACTTCCCTTGAAATGCCCTAAGTCGCCCTTCCTTCAGAAAGAAAGGACTCTCTCGTTGTCGATTTGAAGTCTCTTTAATTCCCGGGTAAGAATTTCTTAAAGCCAGAGATTCTATTTAAATTCCTGGGGATGAGATTCTTCTTCCTTAGCAGGTCTTCACCTCAGGGAAGGTCCGGCTCCATTGCAGACTGAGGAAAAGTCTTAGAATTCAGTCCTGGAAAGACTTTGTCTCGTCGTCATAGGCTTCTTAAGTTACACGGCTTGAGTCTAAAGATCGGACTTAACTCGTTTTTTTAATCAAAGTCTAACTTCCCATAATGAAAATATCCCAGAGATTTTCTTCCTACAGATCATACTCTTCCTCCTAACTATTAACTATGGATCTTTGTCACTCTTAGGACTGACTGGTAGTCTCAAGTCTTGAAGTCAGATCCCTATTCTCTTCAACAAGAAAGGGAAGCACTTTCTAGTCCCCCAGATTCAGTTATTACACCTATGGATTCTTCAATCTATTTAGTCTCAATCACATCCTGATTATAAGTTAGCCCAGGGGCATAAAAAACTACGAAGTCTTCAAGCCCAACCGGTGAATGAAAAGAATGCATCAAAAACTAGATAATATGACTGATTGAACTTCCTACACCTGTGAAAGAAGTCTACCTTAAGTAGATATTGACAAACCTTTGTTTAAAACATCCTGTGACTGATTACACCTAAAACAGATGAGTGCCAATAAGAGAGATTTTAGAGGCCTTAGAGAGAATGTCTCATTTTTTAGCCTAAAATCTCCTTTTTTCAGCCTCTTTCCCTTCCCCTGTTAATCCGTTACTAGTCCATTCTCTGCCAATTCTTCATATCTGCCTATTCTAGCCTTGAAGCAGACTAGTCCTGTCTCTGGCTACGGAGGATTTTTAGTAAAGCAGATCATCTCAACTCCACTCCGGAACAACTGAGAGAATGGTAACTGCCTATTGAATCAAATCCTTTATTGGCTAACTGATCCCAAATAGATCTGAAAGCCTCGCAGCATACTCTGACTCTTTTGAATTCTATAATTCTTCTTCAACTGCTAAATCAACAGATTCTGCTACTGCTATCTCCTCTGAGTCTTCAAACTATTTGATGCTACTGCAACTCCTACCTGATCTCTGAACCCCTAAGTCCGACTGAGGATATGACGTATGTTTGCTGAGCTTCCTTAGATTGAGCAGCCTCTTTACCGGAACACAGACTATTGAAAATTCTCCTTGATTCGAGAACTCACTATATAAGAATAATAAGATTCTAACGCCGGAAGTCAGACCTGCAGTTTCCGATTCCTATGGATATTTTGTTAGACGAGAAAGAAATAGAAATAGGTAGTTACGAAAGCTACAACTCCATTTTTGTTTGTGTCTTCCCCCCAGAACTTAAGGAAAAAGGGAAAATTACTGCTTGAGGATCAAGTTAGAAGCATCTTTCTTTCTATTCTAATACATGGCCCTACTTTCTTGTTTCTTGAGAAGAGCAACCGGAGCTTCCTCGATCTATTGTTGCGCATTCCCGGGCACTTCACTCTCCTCTAGGGCAAGTGAAGTAGTTACAGCTTCTTGAGTTAAGTCAGTATTGAGATTCTTCTTTTGTAACAGGGCTGTACTAAAAATTAAGAAAAGCCGTAAAGAAGTCTAACTAACTCGTCTCAATACCTTACAGCATCTGATCTGGGAGAAAAGTAATAAGTAGTTTACTTTGATACCAGCCGTACTAATGATTTGATTGAGCATAACAGGCAGTTGAAAGCCTGGGATGAAATTCTACTACTAATAAGGCTAATAATAAGGGGCTAATAATAAGGCTAAGGCTTAAGGTAGGCGTTACTGACTGAGTAGCAGCTTCAGGAGATTGAGAAGGGCTTAACGCCCCCAATGTAAGGAAATCGCTTCCTGTCTCTTAACCGTGAACTAACTGAAGATCTTGTTACAAGTCCTTCTGGACTTGATCTTTCCTACTTCGAGATAATTGGCTGAGCCTGCAAGTCATTCGATTTTTTTGTTGCAAAGCCAGTGATTCTATTCCATCCTCTGCCCCTGGGTAATCTATTCCAAAAGCAAAGGAATCAATTACTAAACCCAGTGAATCCAACTCTTGACTTTGTGGGAACATAAAGAGTCAATGCAGTAGGCTCGAACCTCTCATCCTAGTCCCTCCCGGCACTGAAAGAAGAAAGTCTGACCAGCAAGCATTTGTTTTTGCATGTGTTAGGAAAACCGTAACTAATAAGAACACCAAGAGAAGCCCAAGCTTCAAATTTCTCTTTTGTTGCATGCAAGCTCATACTATAGATTGAGAAGCGTCAAGTCTCAGTGGGAAAGCTCCCTATTCACTGCCAAAAGCAAATAACAACCAGGAAGCCTTAGCCAAAAGATTTGAAGATACTATAAGCATTAATCAGTCTGAAGCCGGACTTTCTGTTTTCTATTTAGAATCGTAACTCCCAACTACCAATAACCAATTGCTTCCCATCCAACTTCCATTGATTCACCATTAGCTGCCTAACGAATCAGCTATAGTAAGAGCTTACTTTCGAGCGCTATTCATCCTTCTCTTTAGTTATTATTCCGACCTGTGATTGAGAAGGAAGGCAGGAGAGAGCTAGGAATTTCTTGTAGTTGAAAGCATCAATTCATATTTCCTTCTTGACCAATACCCATAATCTCAATCCATTTGCAGCTAACATCTCTGTTTCCTCCACTCATCCAACACCTGTATGACGCTAAGTGGTAGGGGACGAAGTTCCAGTCTTTGAGGATGTAACCCTCTTTCTCTTGTTAAAGTTAGAGGGCCAAAGCCTTAATCAAATATCATAAGACTGAGTTCAGCTTTAGGAAATTCATATTATGTGTTACGAAAGCATTTCGAACTCGAACGAGCAGAGTTCTAAGGCTAGAGCACAACGACCGGAGAAGCTGGAGAGAATTATATCTATTTGCAATCCTGGGATCTAATGAATGTCTTTCTTGATTTCCTCAATGTCCAGCAGTATATGAAGTAAGGGACTGAATTGCTATTGAGATTGCTGTTGTTACAAGTCAGAAGGATGAGCCTGCAAGCAACCTAACCTAAAATATTGATGCTGCTAACTCTCACTTTGGTCTGACTTCTTCTTTATTTTCTTACAGGAGGAGTCACCGCTAAGCTTCAGCAGCTTTCGGTGAATGTTATAATTTTGTTGTTACCAGACCCCCGACCAGAAATGAGATTGAGAAGACGGAGAGAAGGAAAGTCAGATTAGAAATGACAGGGGATCTACTGATATAGATATAGCTTCCTATCATTTTTCGTTTGTGTCCGATCTCTAGAATCTCTATTCTTTATAAGCTATAGGCAAAGTCTTAACATCTGTTTATCAGGGCTGACCTCTTCCCGAGTGAGAATAAAGCAGCAAGTAAGCAGCCATTGAAGGATAATCATCTCCTTGATCCGGGAAGTGAGACGTAGGCTTGAAGAGCCTGTCTCTTCACTGATAAGTCTGACTGAGTCAAAGCAGCAGTTTCATTCCCATTGGTAGAAAAGGCAGGAAGTTTCAATATAAAGCCAGAGAATAAATCAATTAATATTGAGTATTTAGTTACCAAAGCCCTCTGCTATCTCGCTTTATAAGGCATAGGAGGAAGATCGAGAGGAAGGAATCTCTTTTAGCAATCCCGACCTTGGAATTATAAGCAAGTAAAGTCATAATAGAAGGATAAGGCTAGAGCCATTAATCAGTCAGCAGCTGTTGAAAGGCATTCTATTTAGTAGTTAGAATCCCATCCTGAGAAAAAAGATCAGGCAGAGCCTGCTAGCTTCATTTTTCTATTTAGATATAAGGCAGTCCGGAGAAGTTAGTAGAAAACATCTTTTTTATAGCCTTACTGTCTTCTCCCTTAGCTTCTAAAGGATCATTACTTTCTTACAGCCTAATCAATTCCTAGTCCCTGCGGAAGACTTCCAAAACCCTTAGATGAAATTACGAAAGCCATTGAATCTATTCCGAGAATAAAGACGAATGTTTTCTGAGCTTTCTATTGATTAAGATTTTAGTACAATCCAGTCCGGAATAGATCTTTCTCTTGTTCATGAAAGATTATTATCAGTCAGAATTGAACTTTCAGTTTCCGATTATGAGTTATAGATAGAGTTATGAGCTTAGCTTGAGGAGATTGAGGTGAATGCTAGAAGTTTAATTTCTTGTTACCCTGCAGTCTTTCATGAAGTATAATGCATTGGCATAAATGCAACAACAAGGAAAGATTAGCTTCCAGCGTCAGATGGTTAGGAAGTTAGATGCTTTCTTTCCTCTTCCCCATAAGACTGAGTGAAAGAAGTAAGGATTTATTCAAAGTAGAAATTACGTAAATTAGAATTATCTCAATCTTTAACTGGGCTACTAAGATTTAAAGTTTCATTAGTCGATTGAGAAAAGGCACAAGATCACGATACCTAGCTATTGAGCTATTCCTGTCTCTGATCCGGGATTCAATTCCCGGCTATTCCCTCCTATTCCATTCAAGCAGGGATCAAAGCCTAACAACAAAGAAAAAGACATATAATCGAAGATGAGACTTGATCAGCTAACTAATCTGTAGGCTCTGCAATCTCCTCTTTGCTAGATTGAGTAAGATTGACTTACGAAAGGAAGAGAAAGTCAGAAGTTTACTTTTAAGACAAGACCGACCAGATTACACATTCATCTTTCTTTCTAAAGCCAAAAGCCTGGCTTCAGCAGAGAAGTCAAGTCAGGTTTTTCTGAACAATATGAACTGAAAAGGTAGGAAAGATAGACATTTATCTAAGGTAGTGTAGTGAAAGCAAGATCTGGCCTAAACCCTTCTCTGCCAACTCCCCAGATAATCAATTACTAATTTAGCGGAGGTAAGTCATTCCCATCACCATCAGTCCTCGATATGAAATGGAAGACTTAGACTTTCTTTCGTCAAGTCAAGATGAAAGAAAGAAGTGCTTAAAGTTCAGACATCGATGTCTTTACTGCAAAAGTGCTTTTTCGAAGGCCTCAACATTAAAGATGCGAATAAAAGGCTTTTTTCTTGAATCTAGGGCAAAAGAGAACTAAATCTAGCAATTTCAGTCTCCTTTTCTCTTTCGTCTAATGCTGAGGACATGCAGACTTAGATCAAGGAATCTCTAAAGGACAGGCTAAAGTGATCTTACTTCTGGCGCGTTAAGCTCTGCAACTCACTTCCAAGGGCTTAGGAAGAGCTGACCTAGATCAGAGGCTTTAACGTCACTCTTTCCTCTGTCTAGATCTATCTTTTCAGTCTAAAAAAAAAATGGGATTTGAACTAGGCGACTTCCCTTTCTTCTCATCTCCGGTAGGGATAAAGTCTAAGTCTAAATTGAAGATGGAAAGTCTGCGCATAACTAGGAAGCTTGCTGCTCTTTATCCTCCTCTAAAAACGACTAAGTCTTCTCTGTCTTATCATTCTATAAGGGCGTGTAAAAGACTTCGGAAAGAGAGAAGTCAAGACTGACTTTCATTCAATCCGGGACTTCTTTTTACGGCTTTCGTCCTCAACGGCTTTCCTCTTGGAGCTCATTCTACTAATACTGACTCCTCATCAGCAACTCAGTCAAAGACTGCAAGAGAATCCAATACAGAGTTAAAGACTATAACTTCAAATTCAACTTATCATAAAAAAGGTTTCGACTTCTCAGTCCCGCTCTCTTGACTAAGATTGACTGAAGACATGAAATGAAGTAAGCAAGAGGCAAAGAAAGAATGTTCACAATGCTTCATCTTCTCTTTCGACAAAGCGGAAGAAAAGAAGTGAGAAATCAAAGACTTGCTTTTACCTCATCCCTAAGAAGCCTCGGGCTCAGATTAGCACTAATAAAGAAGAAAGAGCTAGTTTGACAACTTCAGATCTAGTCTTCCCCTAAATTCTTGGATTCTAGTGTGATGGAAGCCTTTAGGCCTTAGTCCAACATCTTATCTTCTCGCCAAATCAAATCCCCTACCGGCTATTCAACCGTCCTTCCTCTGAAAATATGGCAGCAAGAGAAAACAGAGCAGCCCCACACTCTTTCTTTGAAAGAAATTCCTTAGTTAGGGGAGCCTAAAAAAGCACACTAAGAAAAAGAGCTTGTCCCAGTTCTTACTATTTCTTGAGTAAAAGGTCCCGTTGAGGAGAAAGATAAGGTTGAGGTGAGATGTTGCGTAGTTGAGTTAGAGTTAAGCGTTCTTCGATTCTGACTTCGAGATAGACTGATTAGACGTCCGGACCGGAGGAGATTAATTCGATAGTATGTTCCCTGATCTTCTAACTCCACTCTCAGGCTACGGATAAAGTTACATAAAGAAAATAAGATCAAGACCAATTGATTCCATGCAAAATCCGAATCAACTTAAACTGACTCCACTGATCTGATCTCACCCTAATCTGCTACTAAGCCTTAAACTCACTCTTGAGATTGTACTTATTGATCATCCCTTCTTTCTTCTTAACTTCTTAAGCAGCTACTGACTTTGACTCTGCTACTTCAACAGACTACAAAACAGACTATTCCACTCCCATTGACTCAACTTGATCTAAGACTGACTCAGATTCTGAAACTTCATCAAATACTGCAACTGATTCTGTCCATAAAACGGATTCCTATTCAACAGAGTCTGAAACTTAAACTTAATCCTTGACTTCTTCTTCTTTTTCTTACTATGAAACAGCTAAATCTACTGAGTCTAGAAGTCTATAACTGCAACATAGTCTTAAACACTTCTTCTTGATCCTCATCCCCAACTCCCTTTTAATCTTTGCCAATGACCTTTGAATATCCCTTATCCCTGAGGAGTTAGCAGTCTTTACTTAGAGGGCCTAATACCCTCAATCCAATCTCATTTTATTGGATTGGGAAATAAGAAATAAAAGAAGTAGAAAGCAAGAATTCATTTTTCGTTTGTGACCGATCTCAAGAATCTTCTCAATTAGCAGCTAACATCTCTTTTGTCTCTTCAAAAAGCCTATTCACGTCAGGCCTGGAAGTCTTCTTTCTACAGTTAGCGGGGAGATAGTGAAACAAGGAAATTGAACTCTTCGTGAAAGACCATCAGGAGAGAAGGACAGAAAGAAGAAGAGGAAGTTTACTTGGTTTAATCCATTCCTAAACCCATATCTTCCCTTCACGGGTAACATACTAAAGATAAGCAGTAGCCTTAGAAAGAAGAGAATCGAATCCGAAACCTGGGTAAGAAGGCTAAAGCAGGCCTGAGTAAGTAAGCTGCTAACTTAGAGTATAAAATAATCGTCTCTTATTCCGGAGAAATGGGAGTCTAAAACATGTGACGTATTGCAGTTGAAGTTGAAAGCAACCTATCTTCGTTCGTTCCATTAGAAGCGTCAGGCACAGCCTGATCATTGATAAAAAGACTAGTACCAGTGTGATTCTATGCCTTGCCTTAACACTAATCCGTGAACTCACTGATGAATTATCTCAATTAGCTGTCAAGAGCGGAATGTTACTGAAGGATATAGAAAAGCCATCTTTCAAGGTCAGATTTTCCGATTGATCTTCAAGCCATAGATTTGACTATGGAGTCTTAGTAGGTGGACTGAACTCATTTTCGGGAGCTAATTCATGTATTTTCCGGAGCCGGATAAAGCAGCTAAGGATGGAATGGAACTCTCTGTCTTTGATAAGGTTGCAGGAGAGTTTAGAGTGACTGCTTTCGGTTCAAATTGCCTAGTTTTGATTTACTTACACGTTCAGAGATCCGTCCTTCAATTTCTTTTCCATCCCGTCCTAATTAGAAAGAGCAGGAGAAGCTTCTTCCTATTGATCTGAAGGTACTAGACTGTCCTTATACAGCAGATAAGCGGGAAATCCTTTCCGATAGTAGCAACTACGAGATATGTAGGATCCGCAAGCCCAATTTCTTACTAAACTCGGGGAATCACCCATATTCACATCCCAATCCTAGAGTAAATAGAAGCAGCCGTTGAATCTCATCTTATCTTCTCCCCGGGAACATACTGAAGAAAGAAATGCAGTTTCAGATTCCTAGTTAATCTTTAAGCCCGATCTTCTTGATAGAAGCTAGCCCTGCCCGTCCTGTGAAAGAATTGAACTGAGATTCATCTTCTCTACCTTCACCTGTAAGTGTAATACAGAGGGAGAGATGAGATGAAGCGACTTCCGCTGCAAAAGATTATAGCAGCTAACCCGTCCTCAGATTGAGAAGTCGGACTTCTTTCTTTTGGTTTTGAAATAAAGTCATGTGATTGATGATTGAAAAGCAAGGAAGTCTAAAGCAAGCTACGGCTCTTTGGCTTTATGGCGCGCTTTCCGTTTTCTCGCTTAGGTCTGCTCATCCTAAACCGCGGAAATAGTAAGCTAATTCATTGATTGAGCAGTTCTCCCATCAGTTTGATGCCTTGGGATGAAATAACATAGTACGCTATGAAAGCTCCTCTTAGTCCCCAGCTACCAGAACTACTGATAGCCATTTTGAGCTAAACTACTGGCATCCAGGTATGCAATCAAGAAAGAGCCTAGGCTAGGAAAGCTCGTCTGATCTTCCACCGGAAGTAAGTGCACCCGAGCAAGTCGTTTGATTTAGACCCGCCCGAGATCTTTCAATTTAGGATTATCACCGCCTGTAAACCTGTTAAGGGAATCAAGGCAGTGGGCACAAATAACAAGGTACGCTTATTGAAGGGAAAGTCGTCGTTGAAGTCACAAGGACATCAGAAAGAGCATATCATAGACTTTCAGATTCTCAGTCAGTATTTCACTCTTTTCTTATGCCCCACCACAAAGACTCAGTCTTAGATTCAGTAAGAGAGTCTATAGTGACTATTTTCCCTTCTTGAGACAGAGAAGAACACCCTGAGCAAGTAAGAAGATTGACTTAGAAGTCCGAATTGTGATTGAGTTGCAAGAAAGTTATGAAAGGCAAAAGTCCCTTATCTTCTCCGGCTCTTCACAGGAAGACTGAGTACTACAAGTAAGGTAGTTAGGAAAAGCCCAGCAGAGAGAAGTAAGAAAGAGCTCGCCTTCGCATTCCTCTCTTTCGTCTATTGAGATCGTTAGGATAACATTGGCAGGGAAGTTAGGAAAGCAACGTCTTTGCTGCTAAGGAAGAATCCTAAGCCGTCAATTTCATAGGAATAAGCAAGCATATGATTAGATTGGTTTGGATTCGTAAAAACCGCTTTATACTGAGCAGGATAACACACCCAAGATCAAAAAAATCTCCCTATTGTGAGCTCCTCCCCGTTGATGAACCCCGGTATAATCTTCTATCTTAAAGCCCGTAATGCAACTGTTGTTAAAGCTAGGAAAGAGGAATACCACCTTTGAACCGTAATCAGTATCAGAAGACTCCCTTAGGTCTAAAAAAAGCAGTCTGAAGCCCGAGATTCATCTTTATATCTAGTTACTCTGCCCTTACTTCAACTAAAAAAACGAAAAAGAACGTAAAGTAAGCAATTCAAGCAGTTTCCGATAGAGAGTTAAGACTTTCGGAGAAGCCGCGGATTCCTCGATCTTATAATTCTATTCTTCAATAGAATAAGATAAGATGCGGACATAGATCTAATTAAACCTACTTGGACTGTATTAGCCTTCTAAAGCCCTATTAAACCTAACATTAAGTTCAAAGCTTTGGAAGACAGCCCGGGCAGTAAGATTGAATAAAGTATAGACTAAAATTTCTCTGAGTCAGCGCACAACAGAACAAAATCTATCTCTTTCTTGGTCATCCCTATCTGCATAGGGCTTCTTATCCAATTTAGTATATGTTAGAGAGAGCCCATCCTTGACAGAGGATGTTAGAAGCTAGCCGGAGAATCAATACCACATTAAAGGCTTATGTTAAGCCAGAGCTAGCATCCTCTATCATATCCATATCAGAAAGATAAGACTTTGAGCCTGGGATTCATAGTGTTATTTCAATACGTAGCCATACTTGAGATGAGAACAAAGCATGGAAGGTTAGTGCCTGTCTGGTGTCCCCAATAAAAACTAAAAGACGAAATCAGACGTAGAAGTTCTTACCCGGGACGAGGCTTCACCGTCATTCTATTTCTATGCCAATTCCGCAAGAGTGGAGTGCAGTTCAAACATCGATCTCCTCAGATTACGAGTGCATTTGAGTTACCCGAAAGCAGCAAATCAGTCATTCTATGGCTTTGAAAGTCCTTGCTTAATAGAAAAAAAAAGGTAGGACAAGGAGGAAAGGAAGGATTAGTCTTGTGCTAACTTCTTACTTCTTAGAAGACCTTATAGCGCCCAAGAGAAAAATGAATTTATGAGTTAGATTTATTAGTTACACATCCGTCGGGAGAAGTAGAATGCATCAACTCTTAGTTTGCTCGTGTCTTACCAGAGCTAATTCATGTCAGCAGTATTTGACTGCTATAGGGCCCAGTCCGCTAATCAATTAGCAGCAAACTGACTATGGAATCTTATCCTTTCTCCCCGGTAGAAGAAATGGAATATAAGATTCTCGCTACTGACGGAGAAAAGAACTCATTCGAAATAGAGTTCCCGTGGGGAAATAGTTAACAAGGAAATCTCTGATAGCATCAAAGGCAGCAAGTTAAGTTATAAGTTACAAGCCAGGTTAGATGAAATTCAGATTCCTCAGATTCCATGGAATCTATTCCAATACCTATTGCTAATTTCACTCGCCTATAGAACAGTTAAGAGAAATCAGCTTACGTAGTTTAGTTTAATACCTGACGTGCAGGGACAGAGATGCTGCAAGCTGCTAGAGCAGCTTGAGATCAGCTAGCATCCTCTATTCTGTTAGGCATGGGAAGCTAGTTAGAAGTTTCAGTTTCAAGCCTAGGAAGGTAGGTAGTATGGTGAAGAAAGTATGAAAGTCTAAAGCCAAGGTCTGCGTCGGGTTAACTAGTTAGAGGGCCTCAGCCTGAAGTCAGTTCGAAATCAAAGACTTGATCTGCCTACGATCATACTCTTACCGCTAATTTCCCTCCGTGTCATCAATTAATATGCCCCCTGGGGCTATTCTCCGGAATAAAAAGGTAATAAAGGACCAACTCCCAGTTTCTTTACCAATTCCCGGTCCGCTAACATACTAAAGAATCAACTCCTCTGGGCATCCTAGTTATATTTAGTACTTAGTAGGGAGTTAAAGGGGAAGGCACGTACGTAGTGTTATTTAAACTGACAAAGCCATAAAGAGTTCTATATGGATATTTTTCCCCGCTGGGAAATGTTGTAAGAGAGATGATCCTTCTGAAGAAAGGCTTTAAATCGAAGAAGCAAGTACGAAGAAGACAGTAGAATTAGCATTGGAAGACTGGCCTGGACTAACGAGTTGCAAGTCTGTTTATTCTCTGCAAAGTCGTAAATCAAGCTCTTAAAGCAGTTCCTATAAGTACCCCTGCCTCAACGGAAGGAAGACTGATGAGGAAAGAAGTCTCAATTCTTCTTTCTAACTCTTCTTAATCGTACTCTGCCGAAAAGAAGAGAAGGAAGGGATTGATGTAGCAGTTAAAGAAGTTGGCAGATAAGCAGAGCCAAAGATTATCATCTTCTAACTCTATACACATACCTTAGTCTACTTTAGCTGCAGCTGCTAGAAGAGCCTGGTTCTTGATTCATGCTATTAGCCTTATAGGTAATCTTCTATCACGTTGGAAGTATTGACTCTGAGTCACGTCACTAGCGCTTCGAAAGCAAGCGATGGTTATGGCTTGCTATTTTTATGAGTCTTGCTACCTGTTCAAATTTGACTTTGTTTTCCTAGCTGGTTTCATTCTGAATTAGCTACTTATGGATTCTTACGTATACTAAATTCTTACCAGAAAGAACATCTTTCTTATCACCATTAGTACAAACTACTTATCTAAAGTTCACTACTACAAATAGAAAGTGATTAAAAAGTACTAGTTGATTACTCTTCTATTGCTCACATGTCAGTAGTACTTATTGGTATATGTGTTCAAGGAGGGTGCAATCCTATTAGGTATTATTAGGAATCGCTCACGGAATTGTATCACCTGCAATGTGCGTAGTAAGCATCCGTAGTTATCGTTTGCTTCTTCTAAGTTTCATTACGCTTTACGTGAAAGGCAGGCTTTCGAGCAGAAAGGAATCTTTGCTACATATGGAACTGTCAGCTATGCTTCTGTTTACTACTACTCTGATGCTTCCTTTGCTTCTCGAAAAGATCTACTTGAAGAGATGTTTCTTGACAAGGTGGTGCTAGTGAAAGATGAAAGACCTCCAACAAAGAGCCTAGTGGTGCATGAAGATTAAAGTGCTAAATTATGATATATTCCGTCCTTTTTGGTGATGCCTTAAAATAGACCTTATGATGGAAATGCAATAGGATCTAGGTGGATCGACTGCTTGAATTTGAAATTCGTATGGATATGCGAAAAAATAAAGAGGCTAACGAAACTTGCTTTCGGATCTCGATCTGACAACATATGCACCCGGATGGTGCACCGCCGGGTGACATTCTATTATTAGTAAGGGCCTATATCATCGTATAATGAGTATAATGATACAAAAGCTCCCAAAAGAGACAACGACTGCATGGCTTTATCAGTGGCTTAACCATAAAGAATCAAGAGCGGAATCAACGGCATAATCAAACTCGTAAGCAACATAATATAATGAACTGCGGAATAAACAGGATCCTATGCTTTTGTTGCCCCGCCACAAAAATGACTTTTTCAACGGGCAACGAGCTATCGAAATGCTGCTCCTGGAACAGCTCTCAAGCTCGCTTCGGTACTTGGATTATCTGGATCAGTCAGTTAAACAATCGCTGCTGCTGGATCTTTAACAGAATCTACAACACAACTTAATTAACAAACAGGAGAAAGTAATAGATATGCTACTGGCTCTGATCTGCTGGGTATCAAACTGCTTGCTAAGGTCGGGGATCCACGTTCGTGAGCCTGACTCATATCTTATTGATCCATATATGCCATAAGCTTGATCCATATATGCCATAAGCAAGCAGTAGACCTAACTTCAGATCCTGTTATAGATCAAGACCTTGATTCCACTGAAAAAGACTTGGTCGCCTAAGGGTTCGTGAGTCCGGCCGGAAACTGCTGACTACACGAAACTAATAATCTTTAAATAGTGCAATAGACTTCTTCATTTCCATTATTATTTTCAATTTTTCTTTTTTTTCCTAAAGGTTCACAAGTGTAAACCGACGCTATCTGAGCAGTTGGACTTAAAAGGGCCAGAAGAGAAAGAAAGACGACCGGGACTTGAAAACCCGACTAGCTGAGAGTCTTAACACCGATATCACTTTTATAGGGTTCCTAGGATGAGGACATCTTTTTCGTAACAGAAAGAGAATCTGGGGTGGACCTAAGTGGCCTTATTGCTACGACGGGTTTACTAAAGCCTCCGTAGAATATCAGAATCAGAAGGGGGTTCTTATGAAATATGAAAGGAGTGCCATCTTTCATATTACCGATTGAAGCCTTAAAGTACAGTACCGATTGCAGACTATAAAAGTACTTATGGATATGCTGATGGCGAATCTGTGGGGTAAGCCTTTGTTACTGTGAAGGAAAAGAGGTCCGGTCGGCTCTCTCACTCATCTCTCTCTATGAAAGAGTCTATCTTTTTCTATAAATGCACATTACGAAAAATGGAAAGCAAGAGAAGAGGGCAAGCAGTACGTACCGTATTCACATATGATGGTTGGTGTCTATTCGTTGTGAAAGACTAGTGATGGATTTCTACAACTAAGAAAGCAGCTTACAGCCAATAAAAAGCAACCTCCATCCCGAGCGATGGATGAGCCTGACTTTAGGCCGCTAGGGGCTCGATGCCTTCATTGAAGTACTTCCTTAGGAGAAGAAAGCCTATAGGAGGAAGCAAGAAAAGGTATTCAGCAAGAAGTGGAAGAGATCCTGCTGTTAACGAGAAAATTCATTGGCGAGACCATCACACCTTTTATTTTACAGTCAATTCAATAAAAGAAGTGTACTACGAAAGAGGAGTTCTTTGACTCGCGGTTGATCTTTATAAGATTAGGCACAAGTCTGAGACCAGAAAGGATAAATCGCAATTGAAGCAAGTAATGGACGCCCCATTTCCCCAGAAGCAAGGTGGTTATTCTTATTAGTGGAACTCTGACTCTTTATCCTCAATCGAAGGATCAGAAGGCACTCTACTAAACACGGGTCTCTCTTGCCCAAGCATTGCCGCCCACGACTCGGTTAACTACTTTTGTTCTTCCTTTGCAGCAAAGGGAGGTCTATTGATTGACGGGAGTAGTAGAGATTAAGGGATTTATGATCGAAAGATATTTATCGCTATAAAGGTTACAACCGGCGGCATTCAAAGGTTATTACAAAAAGTGATTAGAGCGAAGCCCCTTGCTTTGTAAGGAGTTGACTTCTTCCTCTTGAGCACAGGATAGCTACCGATTAATTAAGATATAGGACAAGCCAAAGTCAAGTCAGGTTCAGCAATCGACGTAACTGGTTCAAATACCAGAAGCTAGGTCATAGAAGGTAGATTCGATACGACCAGGCTATAAAATAGGCTGACCCCATCAAAAAAGGATAAGGAATGGGCCCTTACTTAGCACAATAAGTCTAATTTCCGCGCTATAGGTTCGACAAATGCGTCTTCTAGACAGAATGTGGATGACAAGACCAATGAATCCTTAAAGGTAGCTTTCTCAGTAATAATATAGCGGGATAAGGCTGTGATAGGCACGAAGTCAAGCAACCTATGAGTAAGTACTCCCGGTCTATACCTTGGCTAAAGTATCTTGCCAGGTATGCTAAGCTACATTGGTTTTCTATCCCTAAAGAGAATAGGCATCTTATTACTGATAAAACTACGTTTAAGAAATAATGATCATATGATGTCCAGAAAACGCATTAGAAAGCCGTTGCTTGTTCGGTCGAGTTAGCCCATGACCTCAAGATCAAGAAGAGCCAGCCATACATAGAAGACAAGGGAAGACCTTGCTCGACCAAATGAACGTAGCAGCAGCATCATGAGATAGAACCCGGTCCTGTCCCGGCTGTCCATCTGTGGAACATGGGGCTGAAGACCTAACGAGTACCTACTAGAAGAAAGACAGAACCAAAAGGCTAGGGGGACCAAACCGATCATAATACGGCCGCTCATCTAATATAAAAGAAATCGGTAGATCTCACTTCCCCCATACCATAGCCGGAAGGGATAGCGTATCTACAGAAGAGAGAGTATGGGCTCTGACCCTTAATTTAGTATGGAGCACCCCTTCAAGTTTCAGATCTCTATGGAGTTCCATATCCTGTTACAGATCTTCCAGATGTGGAGACAGATCCAAAGCCATTTGATCGAGATCGAGTAGCTATAGCAGATCTATTTAGAGATCGGAACCCCGTTCCGGGTACACCCATTTTAGTAGCAACTGCCCCTAAGCCGGTAGGTCTCGTTCAAAAGCCACTTTTTTTGATGTGTCCCAATCAATGTGCTCGGTGATGATGTTGTCATCGCTGATGCGCAAGTTGCCGAAGTTTATTTTCAGTGTCTTCAGCCAATTTCAACTCAAAAATCTCTGATTTCTGACAAAAGTGCATTTGAGTTTGCTAAGCGCTTTTGCGTCAAGGGTGGACGCGTGGATTTATCTGCCATGTCTGCTCGTTGTTTTGTTTGCTTGCTTACCATCATCCATATGGTCTGATGGCTATATGTAAAAAATATCCATTCATTACGAAGGTTCTCTACCAAGGATAGGTGGTGGAGGTTATAGGGTCCTTGCTTGCCAAACTCAGTCATACAAGATCTCGTCACTTTGAGCGGGTTCTTGCTATGTACACCAAGCCTCGGGGTCCCAATGACTATCCATTAGAATTGTGGCTTGGCAGAGTGAGCTTTCGCTTCCTTAAATTACTTAAATTAAAGGGATGAAACCTTCGGATTTAAAGGTGGCTCCTGATGAATTATTTCCAGCAGAAAGAGTCCGGGACTTCCTTGCTTGAGTGGTCTTTGCTCAGGAACTGGATGAAGAATTGGCTTCGGTACGTCCATTGGTACTGGAGTGTCGCGAATTCACCGGATGTTTCCTTAAGTTACTTCTTTTCTGCATCAGTCTATGAGAAAGAATGGAGGATCAGACGCGAATCGAGTGAGCTCATTCTCTTTGGTCTTCTCTGGAAGATCTATGATTTGGTAGCAGAGAAGGGTGTAGCTTGGAGCCCGCCAATGTCTTCAAGAACACCTCCCTGGATTTCGGGAATGGTTACTAGGAGGAGTCTCTGGCATGGATTTCTTAGTCGAGCCTGATGGTTTAACCGGCAAGGAATCATCATAAGACTTTAGGCACACCTGGGAGAAGGACTACCCTTTATATAATATACGCAATTAATAAACAATACCAAATTAACTGATAAAGAGACGAAACTAACAACTGCCGTAATGAACCTAAACTAAAGACGGAAAGAGTCACTCACTTCATACCTCTCCCAGCAATCAATAACACTCCTCTCCCTATCGGGAGAGAACTTTGTGCCTTTAGCTCAATCTCAAGTTCAGTGATTACGGATTCTTATTTCTCACTTCAATCCGGCTTTCCTCTATTGATTGACTTTATAAAGTCTTGAAGCATTCCTCTTCTTATGTTATGATCCACTGATCGAATCCGAATGAACTGGGACACCCAGACCGGAAGCAAACCCTGCGTTTCCATACGAAATTCCTTTAGTTGCATGCTCCGGTGGGTAGGTTGATTTGGGCAACCCAAACTTCTCACCCGCTTAAACAAGATGAAACTAACACTCCATCGAGTAAAAGACGAAGAACGCGGAGAGAGTGTTCGGGGAAAAGAGCCTGGAGCAATTTCACGATAACTGAAGAAAGAATGCGGCTTTACAAAGTAGAACAGTCAATGTATTAGTATCTGTCCTTGAGGATCTACGTCAACAAGCAAATAAAGAAGATCATCCTGGCAAACCACCTTCGTAAACAGAAAGTTGATATCATTGTCGAGTGACGTGAGCTTTACTGAAGTAAGACCGGTTGGAAAGAACAAAAAGGGCTATCTCCCATTTATTAAAGTCGTCCAATGGACAGGATCCCAGGCTGGTGAGAACATGATTGAATGCTTCATCACTCTCTAACTTGTCCAAGAGCAGGGTGCAATTAATACAGTTAGCTGGTAGTGGCTAGAGTTGAGGCAAGGCATTTTTTCTTGCTTTGGGACTCGCTCCCTAAACCAAGCTTCGACATATAACTTATCCAATTGCAAAAGGTAGATGTCGAAGCTAGGTTCAGGGAGCTGGTATGATATACGACGAAATGCCAGGCTATCGATGTTCTTACTAAATGTTGCTTAGGAAGAGTGGCATTGTAGCCCCACCCCATAGCTAAGCTAACGAACCGTGTTTGCGAGACTGGTCTTGCGAAGATGTAGTTGTTGAACCACGCCTATTTCTTGTTTGATCTCTTTGCTGAGTAAACACCTTCGATCCGCTTTCGACAGAGACTAAGACTCTGCCTATCCAACCGCTCTTTCACCTCTTTCATGGGACAGGTATACTAGTCCCCAGTTCTATTAGAAAGATATTCATTATTGATTTTCTTACCAACAGACAGTGTATTGCGGATTCGCTGGCTAACAATCCTGCAAGTTCTTTAAAAAACCTTTAAGTCCCTTCCCCCAACCCAAGGGAAGCCCCGCCAATAGAAGTCATAACAGGGGTAGCAGTCTGATCAGGTATACGAAGGGGTATATACCAAGACTATTAGAAGTAATGTATGCCTGTCAAACCTTTATCGTATCGCGTTAGACATCCACCTTTACATATGAGTTGTTTCCTGTTCCCATCATGGAAATAAGCTTATTTAGCCTGAAAGATTATTCTCTTATCCTTTCCTTCTCCATCCATACATAGGATCAAGAACAAGGCTTTCATCCTCAGTTGAATCTGGTAAACAATGTTCTTTTAGAGTCTATACCCAAACTCCTTTCCTGGTTTTGGTGGAAGAAAAGAAAGAACGCCCTTTCTTTCATTGCCTATCGGGAATAGAGGGTTTCATCTTCAACTAGAGTGGCTTTTCGCTCCTTCTCTAAGGTTGTTTATATGGCACTTGTTCTCCCCGCTTGGAGGCGGGGGGTATATGCCCGTAGCTACTCTTCTTCTTCTGTCACTTCTTCGTCTTACTCTGCTACTGATGAATCCTCTCACAAGGCAAGGAATGAACTACCCGACTCAGAAGTAGAGGATCGAAGGGACTTGGCCAACCTTTAGGGATAAGACTTAATCAGGATCAGAACCAGGATAAGGTTTGGCGGGAACTAAACTAGCTCTATTAAAGCTGCTGGAGATTCCACCTCCATCGGATAATCCAAAAAAGAGGTCATAAACAAAAGATAAGGCTCTGCAAGACCTTGAAGTAGAGGTTAGAAGGTACGATAGTAAATCGGCTTTTATGGATAGAGACGGGACTAACAACCTGGATCAAAGGGTGTAAACCAAAGCTCGAGGGATGACTCTATTGCAGCGGATTTTCCTGCAGCTGATGTTACAGAGGAAAGACTAGACGCTAGGAGAGTTGGAAACTAGCTCAAGTCTTAAGACAAGGTTCGAAGAAGCTCTTACAGTTAGGAACGAAAGGTTCCAGACAAACTAATAAGACTAGGAGTAAAGGGCATAAACCAAATAGGCATACCCGAGAGAGTAAAGACAAAATAGAATTGTTCCTAGTTTAAGAAGAAAGTGAAGAGCTCGAGACTTCGGCAAGTAACTAAGGTTTGGAAGACATGGCACGGAGTTTACGAGTGAAGCTAGGATAGGACTGAAAGGAGATAAACTGACTCGACCAATAGAAAGAGGTTTAGGGGTGGAGAGGCTCGACTAACAGGAGAGGGGTGGAGCCACTAGCTCGACTAAGAAAGAAGCTAACTCAACCGATAGGGAGAGGAACGAACCTGAGACAAGGCTCGAAAAAAGAAATTCAGATAGAGATAAGGAGTTTCCATGGGGTTACGAGACTCGATCGCCTTTACTGAGTAATGATCCTTTCAACTCCGAAAGAGATGCGACTTCCCATCCTGGGCTTTATCCCTTCGCTGAGAACAATAGAGAGGAATGCATTTCAATCATTTAAAGGCCTTTAAGTACAAACAAATTAGTAAAAATTCTTTTTTTCTTCCGCGAAAGCCAGGAGAGCGTCTAATGAAAGTAGAAAAATCGTCTGCTAAAGCGGATGTCCGCGAATCTTTTTCTCTTTAAGCTGGACGCGTACCCTTCCTACGAAAAAGAAAAAGGAGTTCGAATGCCTATTGACATTCTCAATTTTCCACGTGAAAGCTTTCAAGCGGAAGACAGTTATAAAGAGAGGTATTCCTTCAAAGAACCGTTATCCCACAGGGTTTCTCCCGCTAAACTACTTTTTTTCCGCACTTCTATCGTGCATTCTAAGACCGTGCCAGCCTAAAATAAGAGGAGACTCCTCCACCAAGAGGTAAAGGGCAAGCGCTCCGTCCCTGCTGCTCTCATTGCTGCGTCGAAAGGGGTAGGGAAGGTTGAAAGTTAAGCCGAAGGAAAGAATCCGAGGGGAAGAGCCAGTGATGGCCTACTGTCCTTTATCTCTACACCGAACCGAACCTTAGGCTTACTTCACTACCTTTCCATCCTCATTGACCGAGTAGTTGGACAAAGAACAAAGGAAGGGGACCAATCTCACCAATGGGGAGAAGACTTGCTGTCATCCCAGAAAGTGATCAAGGAGCGGAACAGAGCATTCAAGATCGAAAGCAGTTGATGATCGCTTCCCATGACGTGACAGGCTATCGAATTCAAAGATAGATTGATTGGAAGATCGAAACTTCCATAGCCTGAACTGATCAAGTCTGATCCTCTGGAATACAGTCCATCGCCCCTCAAGGCGGAATAAGCACTTTCGGAACCTATAAACAAGCATCCTATTTTGGCTTCTTTCAAAGGCCAATAGAAAAGCTATAGCGACTTCGTTCCTGAAGGAGCGGAGCCTTTAAATCAAGAACTCCTCATTAGGAATAAGAACTTAACTGCATATTTTCATAAGATAAGATGAAGAAGGAATCCGTCAATCACTTCATTCAAGCTTTGGAATTCCCCTATCACTCTAATGAGACATTAGGAAGATAGAAGGACCTTGGTCACGCTACCATAGGTGATGGTATTATGACTGTTAAGGGTCAATTTGGAGCTTTTTCCTGGTCGACCTGGTGGGTCTTCGAGTGGTGCAAAGAAAACTCCTCGATCGGGTGATCTTTCTGTTGCCACCCCTATTTGTTAACGAAATGGGCTATGTCACTCAATATGAATGATAACGAAATGGGGAGCCGGTGGAAGCCTTTGGGTTATTTATATCCACGGATTGATGTTTTTTCCGAGAGCTTGTCAACTGAATCCATGAGCAAGACCTCTGCTTTTATCTTAATAGGTTAGATAAGCTGCTCACTAAGGTTGGTCCTCCCCAGATAGCCTTAGCTTGGATCCGGACTCCACTCGTGGATTGGAAGAGGCTGCTACCTCCAAAGGACGAAATTAGTACACAAAGTTAAGTCACTTCGGCGTGTACATAACCCCTTCTTGCTGCTCTCGCAGCTCTTGCTCCAATTAGTCGAAGACTTTGGGCTCTTGGGAGACAGTCTCAGACTGGAATAGCTTTATATAAAGGAGAGGCTCGAATCAATAGTTTCCTATTTATCCATTGACGATTCAGTCCTTGATTCTTAGCAAAAAGGAAGAATCGAGGTGAATTGTTCATCGGAAAAGTCCGAAAGAAATAGAAAGCAATGGCTTAGCCAATGATGGATTGATTGACCAAAGATCGAAACCCGACTTACTTGGTCAGGCATCGTCGCCGATCTAATGAGAAAGATTCCGTCTTTGATCCATTACTTCTTTCTATCAAGTCAAGCCTTCTCGCGGGCCTCTAGTCTTCGATCCCTTCTTCTTTTCTTTAGGAGTTTCTCAGGGCATTTATGGGTGAGCCGCGATAGCGGCGAATGGTCCGGACTCGAGCTGCGTAGCAGCGAAGGGCAATAAAGACCAGGCCTCAAGGCGATGAATATACAGAAAGCAATTGCAAAAATCCACCTTTCGATAGGCTTCCTCTTTAACCTTTTTCCGGGGGAAGGACAGGCGTATTCGTGTTTATGGGCACCTCGCTTAATGGTTCCGATCTACCCAGTGCTTAAAGAAAGCGGGATCCTATTTAAAGGAACATCAACAGAAAATTAGCTTTGGAAACTCAAAAGGAAGTGTCGGGACCCTATCTTTAGGTTCCGGCCCTCAACTAACCTGATCGGAGAAAACGCTGATAAGGGATTATAGGAAGTGATGTTCCCTAAGAGACCAAAGGGAAAGAGAAAGCTGAAAGGTAAAAAGCAGCCAGGGTTTCCTGCCGTCGGTATCGATGTTTTGAATTTCTTGATCAATTTGAGAAAGTCTTTCAGCGGTAGCTGGATCCATCTCCCTTTGCTTTGCCAAATAGAGAAAGAAGCGTCCTATTTATAGGCGCGGGGGTCCAGAAAGAAAAAAAAATCCTTAGCTTAGTTTTTGCTTTTCTCTTTCTTTTAACTTAATATGTTGTTTGTTTGTTTGTTTACTTTGTTGTAATGTTGTGTTTAGTTGTTTGGCTGGTCTATGTGTGTGTAAGTTTCCCATTGGATGTACTTCCATTGCTAGAATGAATAAAATCTGCTTTGTTTTCGTTCGTTATTTTCCTTGTAGTCCAGTCCACGATAAGACATCTTTGACTAAATAAAATCGGGCTTTCTCACCCCCCTAATGGTGTGGGGTGATATCAAACCCCCGGTCGGGAAAGGAGAGCTTTACGAACCAATCAAACGAAAGAAAAAGATGCCTAGTCCGCGCTGTTTGAATACATTGGTTGCTCACTTCTTCATCTGTGAGATGATCGTATTAAACTCTTCCTACCCGTGAAAGCACGTTAGCGAAAGCCGGTACGCGTTAGAAAGAATCAATGGCAATGGAATTCCTGCTCAGGTTCAACGTGATTCTAAGGCACTTGTTGATGCGCTACTACTATCAGTGATGCTAAGCAACGAATAGAATGACGGTGGAATAGTCTCCAAAATCGCTATTCATAAAAGCGAAAAGTCTTTACATCGGGCAAGCCATCCACTCCCTTGTCAAACTCCCATCCCTTATTCCTGCTTCCTAACTTGGGAAAAAAGAAGAAATAGCCTCAAGTCGCTTCTCGTTCCGCAGCTCCAACATCGAATCGGGCAATTCCTCTTCCAGCCCTTGTGACATCAACAAACAAAGCGAGTTGAGGGCGAACAGCTGCTTTTTCGGAGATGACTGATGTCAATAGGCAAGTAGCGCCCAATCGAGCGAGATAAGATAGGGATTTCTCCCAGCACCGAAGGAAGTCTTCAAAATCTCGTGCATAGAATCAGACTCACCTCTCCGCCAACAGGAAGCGGGGCGTCACAGAGGTGAAGGTAAAGCAAGCCCTCCTGCTCTCCTTACTTCAACTAAGGAACTGCCCTTAAGGAGAAAGAAAGAGCTCTCCTAAGCAAGGTCTTTCTTCCGAAAAGAGAGTTTTTTTCTAAGCCTTGATGCCCCGTGGATAGAGATGAATCTCCAATTCCCATTCCCCTTAGTCCCTGAGTGTGACTTTTTCATCCCATACTTCTCATCGATTTCATTCTCTATGTCAATGAGTTCCACATCTCTCTCTCTAACGCTGCCTTTGGCTAGCGGGGGGATGACTTCCGAAACCAACCTCGACGACTAGGCGTCCCCAGACGCTCCCACCTGTGGAAATCCGCTTTCAGAACATAGGCTGGCCTCTTCGCAACAAGCGAAGTAATCTTTTTTTACGTGTTATTATGATCCGCTGACACGGAAAGTAGCTAAACTCACTTTCCCAGACCCAGGAGAAGGGATGCGTTTTGGGTCTCAAGGAGGCAATTCTCCGCTTTTTTTTGGGTCAACTGACATGTGATCGATCGAGCTAGACTTTCTGTATGAGTTTGAGTTGGGCTTACGAGCGAATCACCCTTTCCCCTATTCTAGAGTAGTACTCAATATCTAGTCTATAAAGTCTCTCCCCACTGGCCTTCGCTCTACTCTTCGCACCAGCCTCAGACGCTAATGCCACTAGCTAGCAGACAGCGAAAATAGCCTTCTTTCTCCTGTCCCCGCTGGCATGTCAATCAGTAACCTTTCCCCTTTTTATAGTTATAGAAAAGGAGGGCTCCTGTCTGTTCATTCAAATGGGATCTTAAACTGACGTTCTCTTGATCGAAAAAGGTGATGACTCTAAGGAAGAAAGCGTTGAATTCGTCGGTTCGATATTAGGATCAATTAAGAAGGATATTGCGGCTTGGACCAACTTTCCTGTGTGCGCTGCTTACTCCTTGCTTGGTCAGTTGGACCCGCGTCAGTCAATATTTCAGTGATCCTACTCACCCCACAGCTTGACGAATCACGCAATGCGCTTTCTTCCCCTGCCTGCGGAGCGCTTAGCTTTGATACTGATGGTAGCGCGTAGAAGACACCGAGGCAAGGAAGGGAGGTCAGAGTAGCAGCGACGGGGACAGAGATAGCAGCAGTGGCAAAGAGAGTTTTCGTATACCATTGCTTTCTTCCTTAGAGTCATCACCTTGGCTAGTATAAGTGGAAAAGAGCAGTCGTTACGCCGATTCAAGCCAGAACCCTAGATGCAACGAATCATCTGCTGTTGAGAGATTCAAGTAGATATTGACGACTGAAAGATCTTAAAGATAGATAGCGGATGTGCCATTGAGAATTCTGTATAGAAGAGTTCTGTCTTTGCTTTCGGGAAGCCTGTAGCACTGGACTTGCTTACCTTCTAAGAGCTATGAGGTTAGGATTGAGACAAAGAAGCAATAGCCACCTTGAAGCAAGGGATGAAGGAGAAGACTATCATACAATGTATTCCTTGACACCCCGAATTCGTAGATAGGACTCTTTCGGCTATTTTCTTCTTTTTCTAGCAATACGTTAGATTCAAAACTTTCTATATCCCCATGGCTTCTGAAAGAAGCCCAAATAGCGGCTTACAGGCTGAAACTCTTCTTTTTTGCTTAAAGATTGGCGTTATCGAGCCTTTTGGGGACAGATAAGACAAGACGGATGGCATATATCACATTGTAATCAGACCCCTCCCCTTCCCCCCGTCTAGAGAGCAATCCCGGCTATAGTCCTGACTTTCCACTAAGCGCTTCGCCCCTTGAATCCAGTGAAAGATGATTCCCTCTTCCTCTTTTGATTCTTGCGCATCCTGAATAAAGTGCCAACGGTTGTCTTCTAACAGAAGATTTTGAACATGAGAGCGTCAAGATCTTATACCAATGTAAAGGAAAGCATATCTGTAACGGTATAAGCATTAGTCACCCTAACATTTCCACGTTTTAGAGGAACAGCCTCAGAGTAATTGATTTGAGGAAGAAGGCGCCTTCATTAAGGCAAGGAAAGAGAGATTCAATCAATCAAGCACAGAACCGATACCACTACCACAGTCTTCACCAAGACAGCAGGAAGGCATAGAGTCAAGACAGAAAGACAGGAAAGGTAATTGGCTACAGACCAGAGATCGAAGCGGAAGAACAATTGGGCGGTATGTCACCCTCCTAATGGTCTAAAAAAAAGCGGAGAGAGGAAGCCCGTAGACAATGGATTGAGGGGGATGCTTTGATTTAAGACAAGACAGTGAACTAGCTGGCTTTAGAAAAAAACTTTCTTGTTTTCTTGAAAAAATCTTGCTCCGCGTGCAAGTCTTTAGTCGCTGGGCGAGGGGTCCCAAACATCCAGTTGACAGTGAGCGCTTCGCCCCTTGATTATCGCACTTCCCAGGTTGCGTGCCTGCCCCCCCTTCATATGGGATGTGTTGGCAATTCGTATGTGATGCCCGGCCCTATCTCTTTGGAACGTGCTACAAGATTCACAATCCATCTCTAAGGCAATCTTTAAGGCGGAGAAAGAGGAGTTTCGCTAGCCTGATAGTAGTAAGAGAGAGTTCTCCGTGGCTGAAACAGCTTTTCTTTTTGTGGAGATCCTCAAGGGTAGAGCACTGCACAGCTTAAAGAGTTCATTTTTGACGTTGGGCTCATTTGAGAGGCTAGGGTCAAACCATGCCTATAACTAAGAAGTCGTCAACTCATTGAAAGAAGAAGACATAATTCTTATTATGTACTATAATAAAGGGCGAAAGAGCTCAAGCTCCTTTATTAGGGCACTCCCTAACAAGGAAAATGACAGCAGGGGAGATCTTTTATCCAGAGTTGAGTTAGTCTACCCTAGATCAACTTAAATAAGTCGACTGCAGCCTTTCGGAAGAAAGTCTACTGTTTGAAGGCGTACCTAGCTTCCGCGTCCGAACTTCTTGGATCGATATATAATAGAGTTCCACCAGCGAGCGGAAGAGACTCTTTCTTTTTGGGGTACCCACACAAGGGCTGAAATGAAGCCTATAAGACCCTAGCGCACGCAACGTAGTACTTTCTTTTTATTTGAATTTATGTTAGTATGTTAGTGCGCCGGTTCAAGCTCTAACTCTGACTAGAGGAGCAGCGCAGACAGACTCCTCTTCTTTTCAACCCGGATAGAAAGTGAGTGAGGGGAGAACCATTGGAAGGAAAGGCTGCTAAGCAGTCTACTTTTCTCTGTACTAGATCAAGTGCGGGGAGATCATTCTATAACTAAGACAGCAGTCGAATCATGCCATTTATTAACCTGACTTCAGTCTACGGATCCTATTCCGTCAATCCGCTTGAATGTGAGTGCTGCTACCTTTCCGTGCTTCTTAGAGAGAAGGGGAGAGAGAGTTCTTGTATCAGACCAAGATAAGGCTTTACGCAGTAGTCTCCTTCTTAGGATAAGCTTTTCTTGGAATCCTTCGCTACTATAGAGCTCCGTCTTAGCTCTTCAAGTCAGTCCTCTTACTTGAATTGAAGAGAGACAGGAAAGGCACAAAACTCTATAGCAAAGAAGAACAGAAGAAAGAAAGAGACCAACGACTAAAGTACTAAGAGCGCTGACTATCACAGCAGAGCTGAAAGCGGGATATAGGGTTTTCACGTCAGCCGGGGAGGAAATGAGTCTAAAGTAGTGAGTTTAGCAGCTACCCTTCCGGAAAAGAGCTTTCCTTTGGTTTGGTGCTGGGCAGGCACTTTCTTTCTTAGCTTGAAGGGTAATCTTTTTTCTTGCTATACGAGCTACGATAGAAAGCATTCTCATTTTGTTTACGATCAAAGAGAGACGAGAAATAGGTTGACCTTGACTAATCAGCTTTTCCTTTCCCTTTCTTTTATGGCTTGCTGCTTGCGATAAGTGTAGCTTTTTTCTTGAGCAAGGGGTATAGTGAGAAAGATCATTTCTTAACCGATAGGGCCAGAACCTGGAAGAGAAGTTATCTTGAACAGAACCAGCCACGAGAGGAGCCGGTCTTGGGCTCCAGACTGACAAAAGTAGGGGGATAAGTCGACAACTGCCTTTCCGTATAGAAGGTTTTTCAGTTAGCGCAGATCTTCCTTTCCTTCTGATTTTCGTTTGGTGCTAGCTGGTACTCTGATCTGACTTAGCTTTCACTTTAAGAGCTGACTTTAAGTGAGGGAGATATAGTTACTCTAACTTTCAAAGCGGAAAGCCGTATCTAAAGTTCTTTTATTAAGGATTCTCATACATAACCGCTGGATCCACTGTCAGGGAAGAAGACTTTCCCCTAGAAGGAAGAGAGCACTGCTGTACTAGCAGAAAGAAGAAGACGAAAGTGCGGTGATAGGTACTCAATCTAAGCTTAAACGCGCACCATACCTAATTGAAGGTTTTCTTCGCGAGGGAGTGTCAAATAAAAGCAGGTTTGATTTGAGTGCTGCTACCTGAAGTCTACTCTTCCCTTTATCCTTCAGTTAAGGAAGCGAGTGCGCAGGTCAGCTTGCTTCTTCTTTCTCTATCTTTACGAAAGTAAAGAGATGGAACTCTTCTTATACGATAAAAAAAAGATAGGGGGGCGTGCACCTTTACGTACCCTTTTTATGCTTGCTTCCTTCCTGCTTCGATAAGTAGTTCGTTTTGCTTATTGAGCACTCGGGAGTAACTTAGAGTACTGCTTTCAGGGGATATTCTTTTCTTTTTTCAAGACTTCCCACACTACGGGGACATCATAACCCTGCAAAGAAGATCATCTTGAAGCTGAATGCAGTACGGGCAGGGGCAGAAAATCAGTCTTTTTTCTGTTAGCTGTTAGATAGTCAGGGAAGAAAGAAAGTCAGGTAAGAGAATCTCATTACCGATCACTTTGCTTGCCTGCGGGTCTTGAGAGTTGAGTTTATGCATTTGGGTTTCATGATAAAGAGAAGAAAGTAGATTGAAACAATTGTGACCAATGTTACAAGTGGTAACTGCATGAGATTATGTATAGTGTCTAATGGATGTCTTTCCAAGGGGTTGGCATTTGACAGGGAAAGCTTTGTCACCAGACGTGTCCATTGAGGCTTGATTATCAAAGAAGAAAGGCCCCTGTCATGAATCGGAAATGGAAGATCGATCGCACTGCCCCTTCGTTGGCATACTTTTTTGCCGCAGCCACCCGTTTGGAAGATCCTGGATGAGTGGGAATCGAATTTGAAAAACGCTTTTTCCCGTTGGCCGAAACCAAAGATTTGGGCAACGAAACCTTGACCCCTAACTAAACCAGCAGCATATCAAAATAGCATTCTGCTACCTTCTTGTAGGCGATAACAATGGCATCACCAAAAAGAGCATAGTTTTCAAACTTTCTCCCGGCCTCGTCCGCAGCTAAACCATAAAATGGTGGGAAGAACAAGGGCCAAGATGAGAGAAACCCCAAAGGTTGTCCAGACCTCAATCTTACAAACTGTGGGAACTGTTCTGATCGAGTAGGGGCAAGAAAGACCCAAACTCAATCCAAGCATGAGCCGCCTCTTTATTGAATAGCTTCTCAATGATAAGTTTATGTACTGAAAGTGGGAAAGGATCAGTAGCAGAGAAGACAAATATCATAAGAGAAGAGATCTTTCTTTCGACTAAAGGCCTGAATCTTAATGGCTTCTCTTTTTCAAAAGTGCCATCCATTGGTATACGCCGTAAAGCGGACATACACCAATCCAGGTGAGGTGCCTACGGATTCTATCTTATTGGAAGAGAAGCTATTGAACTTGTCTGTCTCGTATCTTGTCACTCCCTTTTCATAATTTTCCTAAGTGAGCAAGATTGTTTCTGACAGGTGATGTATATGGATGGAGCCTAAACCGTTAGGACGGCATGATGGAGAGAATCCCTGCCTTGGTTAGGCGAAGTCAAATGACTGACCCTATTAACGAAAAATAAGCAAGAAAGATAGGAATGTCAAACAAAGGAATCGAGAGATGAGTAGTTCCGATGAGGGGCCCCTGGTCAGGCTTTAAGAGAGAAGGCCAACCCTGTACTTCCTATTTTCGAGTGATATTGGAATGACCAATCCAGTTCCCTCAGACTTGCTTTCTCCAACTCCAAGGGAAGTTTTGTCCTGTCCGCGAGGACTGGTCTCAATGTGCTGGATCGAGACATCGGTAGGGAGGGAGGCTCGGCCAAGCATCACAGTAGCAGGGCCCTAGGGCGCTAAAGAGCTGAGAACAACCGCACTCAGCACACCTCATAATTCTTCTTGACACGTGGCATTCATTGATTTGATGTGGTCACATTCTGTAAGCTTTGGGCGAACTAAACGATTGACTATTAGCGGTAATCCATTACCTTATTGCGCTCTTCGCCTTCTATCTAGCAAGCCAAAGAAAGGAAAGGGACACACAGTGGGATTCATCCTTCTTTCTTTGGTTAGTTCTTGTCATCACATCCAACTACCGATCTCTTTCTATGAGTCAAATCCATTCTATAGCTGATTCCCATATGCTGAGATAGTCCGATGAACGGTGATTATTTTTTTTTTAATACACTTCCCGGGGAATAAAAGCTAGGGGAAGTAAGCCTTTTCGACATGACGGATATGACTTTGAAGGCTAGCAGGAAAGAGATCGTAAGGGCAGTTTCACTCGATCGATTAGCGCTGGAAGTCTGTGATATCGATTCAATAGAGGGAAGTCGGATTGAAAGCACAGGTCTCAGAGGCATGAAAGCTTAGATAAGAGAATACGCTTCAGACCTTTACGGGGGACAGTAATAACTAAGTTCTTCTTTAGTTCAATCAAGAAAGGTAACTGTATAAACAGGATTACTTCTCTCTTGAATGATAGGGGATAAATTGAAACTGAGGCAAGACATCCGCCTGTTGGGTGGGGTCTTACTTCGAGCACAAGACATTTGCTGGAAAGAGTACGGCGTAGACATCCTCGATAAGATTACCGTATCCGCTCTCGCTCTGGCAATATACCGAGCGAAATTCTACAATGACCAAATGACTCCCATTTACTTAACGAATAGGAACGAAGACTCCTTCATCCGGAGGGGATATTATGGAGGACATACCGAAGTGTGTGAGTTCGATAGATACCGCTATCTCCTTAAGAAAGATGAAACCGCTACAGCCGACCAGATTTCAGAGAACTACTTCATCGTCTCGTATAAGACGGACACCTATGATATGGAATGGCGCCCTCCTAGAAACTCTGCGGTCCAGATCTCAGCCGCCATCACGGCATGGGCACGCATACACATGTATCCTTTGATCTCCCGCGGGGACTGTTACTACACCGACACTGACTCCGTAGTACTCAAAAACCCTCTACCGGAAGATCAGGTCTCCTCGAGTGAACTTGGTAAGATGAAGTTGGAGCACGAGGTAATAAAAGGCATCTTTTTGGCTCCTAAGAGCTACTGCATCTCTACTCGCGAAGGGGGCGATGTGGTCAAGCATAAAGGGCCGGGTAGGGCGTTAGTTGATCCACAGTGGTTCGAAGATCAGTTCCAAAACATAAATAGAACTATACAAGGCACAGTCGAGTCGAACTTCATGATTGACTGGAAGAGGCTCGACATAAAGAAGGGAGAGAAACGGGTAAACCTTACTATAAAAATGGGGATAAAAAGGGAGAAGGTCTATGACGAGAAGGGAATATGGATTGGAACCAAACCTTTACATATCATAGACTTAGCTGGTCAGGAGGAGAGAATGGCACTCTATTTTGCGGGAAGGGAGAGAGAAGCGAGGGAGGAAGCCCTCTATTTTGCGGGAAGGGATAATATTGGTGTATTCTGTTGCGTCATCTTATTTTGGTGGAGCTATGCCGCGATGTGGCTAGTAGGACAGAGCCGACGTACTCACAAAAGGCAGTCGGCATCTGGACCGCCAGCATCGTGGTAGAGCGGTGGAAGCCTTATGCTGAAATTTGCCAAGGGTTAGGGGAGGCATAAGGCTGAAACCGGGGTGGTTTGCGTTATCGTGGTGAATTATGGTGATGTGATGATGACTTTGGCTGCTAAAGCTTATGGCCGGCACGACTGAACAGTCAGGTAATGATTGAATCTCTGGCCGGCACGACTGAACAGTCAGATATAGATTATGTATGAGCTGCTGCTCCTCTCCTGGGGTCCCTCTTCCTTCCGTCTGATTGTGTAGTAGGCGAGCGAAGCGATCAATGAATCTTTCTCCGGCCGGCTTACCCTCATTACTACCTTACATGTGTCAACGATGAATTCATGGATGATGTTTCGTTGAAGTATGTAATAGATGAATGAGCTAACCTAACAGTCTTCTCATCGACTAATCCCTAAAGTAAGGTTTCACTAAAAGATACGTATCGTCGTTCGAGCTGAATCTCCGCACTCCCTATCATCAGGTAGTGCGCGCCATTCAGAACTATGATATCGTCTTCTAGTCTCTTCGGCAGGTCCAAGTTGTTTTGGTCTTATAAGCTCAGGTTCTTTAGTTTCTTTCAGGTAGGAAGTAAAGTTTTTGATAATAGGGTTTAGTCTTCTTGATCTATCAAGTCAAGAGGGCGAGGCCCCTTGTCTTAGCTTAGGATGAGGGGGGCGAAGAAGCGGGAATGTGGGTCTTCGCATCTATTGAGCTAACTGGTAAATGAGAGCCTTCGATACGTTCGTGCATTTGCTTGCTACTGCAGCAGCGTCAGAGAAAGTAGTAAAGTAGTACGGATTCGGACATGGGAGCATTAGGAAGATTCTTTGACGCTTATGTGATTCACCTTTTCATCATGTGAGTCACTCCTTAACTAAGGAAAGAAGAGTGATTTAGAAACCGCCCGGGATCAAAGTTGAAAAGGCAAGGATTCTCTACAAACAAATTGGAGTGAGCGCTCCAGTAGGGAAGGGGGATATGGCAAGTGAAGGTGAAGACGGCATGAATGACCACCTATTCGGGTTCACTTCTTCTGATGGATCTTGAAAAGACGTCTTTCCCTCATTCGGATTGAGATTCATCCAAGTCTACCGTAACGGCCCCTCCCTATTTCACTTTAACACCTTTCCTTGGCCTGTTTTTCCATCTATTTTGAATCCTGTCTATGGAAACTCAGTTTTCAGTATAGCGAATCCACAACTGCCGCAGAAAGAACAGGAGCTGGTACCGAAAGACTGGCAGGAATGTGATATATATTTGAAACAACAATAGCAAGGGTAGAACTTGACGATTTATTCGGTGTTGGGTCAAGGGCGGAGACCCTTACCTAGTGAAGGAAAAAGTGGAGTGAAAGTTGCTTGTTCAAAAGCTAAAAAAATGGTTTTTCTAAGCCAACCCAATCCCAGTATTGGAATAAGCAAAGCAAATAAATTGTTAACCGCCCTGACCAACAAAAATATTCTTTAAGTGATAATAAAAGGGAATATCTCAATTGAAAGGAGCCCCCAACCAAGGGAGTGGTTACGTGAAGTATGTCCCCCCTTATTCCTTTTTTTGTTCGGATGAGACGGCAGTGAGCAATCGATAGAGAGCTCGCTCAGATCCTAGTATTCCTCGCTTCAGTATATGACGGAAGCTTTGGCATCCGGACGTATTACGATAGCGTCACGGGGTGGGATTTTCTATCGGATGGTTAGTGGATCCTTTGCCTCTTACCTATGAAGTTCGTTGAACTTGAACGACGATACGTAGTGAAACGAAAGCAAAGCGTCGTTCGAGTTACACTCATTTATTCCACTCGTTCGGGTGAGAATCGATAGCTGTTGGAATAGTAGTAGCGGTGTGACTTTCTTCTTTCAAATACTGCTTGAATTCGAAAGCGTCAAGGTAGTGAGTGCATTGATGCAGAGAAGTTGGAATTTGGAATATAGTCAGTGTGCCACGAGTGACTCCTTGCGCACCGTCGATCAGGGCTATTTTCACCATGAAAGAGATTAGGTTCTCGAAAGCGAGTTCAAGTAACCCTAACCTAGAACGAAGACTCTGAGCAAGCATTCGAAAGTATACGATAGCACTCGCCATGGATGCCCTTGGTTTACTATCGATGATTTTATTAGAAGAACTTCGGCAAGTTTGAAAGCATGATTTGTTTTTCTTGCCCTTTCCACTCTTTGCTTTACCCGCTCCCTAAGTGATCCTTTCCTTTTAGTCGGAGTGGCTTCTCGCTCCTTCTTATGCCGGAGCTGAATGAAGGCTTTCGTTTTCGCATTTTTTTCGTCGTCCTATTGAACTGACTGTTACGGCTAGATTGACCCGACCTGAAAGCGCATTAGACTTATGGTTGACGGCCATACCATTCAAAATGGCTCTAATGGAATCCGTGGAAGAGGAAGGGCTCTCGGTGCATTCCTTCTTTCTTTTCTATGAAGAATCTCATTGTACCAGCGCTTCGCTAACGTTCAGCTAAGTCTTTTACCTTCCCACTAAGATATTATGTCAAGTGAGGGCTTCCCATCCTTTAGAAAAAGTCAGACCCTTATAGAAGATATTTCGAATTCAAATGTAATAGGAGTTCCTGTAGCTAAAAGGAGTGTTTCATTGAAGCTTTGTCTTTTGTTCCGAAAGTCTTTCTTTCTTGTGATTTCAATTTATTCGATTACGCCCTTTCCGATTCCAATTTCAAGGTAAAGCGGCGGGTCTTCTATCCCCAACTCTAAGTCCAATCAAGGGCCAAAAGAAGATTATTAATTCAAGTTTAGGATAGTCCCTTCCAACTCTATTTCGTTTGAAAAGATCAGTTCTCCCTTCCCGTCAGGCAGACTTCTCTAATAGATGAAAGCACGGCATTCTTTTCATAATCCCTTGTTGCAGCGTATGAAATAAGACTAAAATCTTTCAAGAGATTGAAAGTCGAAACTTCTTGGATATCTCAAAGGGTAAAGCGCACCTCTCTCTCCTTCTCCTACCCCTGCCTTTATCGGCCTTTGACCTCGCACCATTAGATCGAATAGGTATGTGTTCAGTTCATGGGAGTACCGATAGGCAGCCCCCAAAGTCCCTAGACAATGAATTCGCTTAGGATGCTTTTCTTGAATATCCCACGACTTCAAAACCTTGGGGACTTGTGACCTTGGAAAGGATTATTGTCTTATTTCAGACGCGGAAGATGGAGAAAGAAAAGACGTAGTCAAGGGCGCCCTTTTCCTAGCTTCGGATGCAGCATTAGCCATAAAGGGCCTTGAAAGGCCTTGACATCGTTCTCAAAGGATAGAGGTCAGTTGCACAACTTCATCAGACCTTTTGCCCTCTTAAATGCTTTCCTATAGAATCATGCTCTTGAAGACGCTGATCGGACTTCGTACTCCTTTAGCTCCCTTCTTTCCTCGTCAACCTCTATATGGTGCCCCAATAGAAGACTGGTTGTGGAGAAAGCCAAGCTCTATGAAATACTAGCACTTTACTTTCCTATATTCAATCTCAAAAGAGGTCTGTGCCGAAGTATAGACCTGTGCTTTTAGCATCATCACCCAAAGAGATAGATTTCAGGAATGCCAAGCATCGTCTGACGCTTCAGATGGCGTCAAGCCCTCGCCGAAGAGACCGGCCCTTTTTTCCAATAGAATCAGACCCGTAAGAGAAAGAAAAGAAAGACAGCCTATCGATAGACGGACCTATAGGCCTGACGAGGTGACCTCCCCAAGGATGCGCTGAAAGGAAGACGCAAGCGTCAGACCAAGGAAGAAAAGACCGGACCGAGACCTTCACCCTTTGAGAGAAGAGTCGGAATTGCTAGTTTTCTAAATATGCCTCAGCTTTACACTTTGCTTCATCAAAGCTTTTTCCCTCGCTTGCGTACCTCCCCAATTCATTAGCCTAGGCTTCTACAGCCAAATCACCAGGGTGGAAACTCCAAAGCTATAGGGCATTCGGACCGAGCTATAATTGGAAAATCATGGGCTACTTGCCTATAGAGATTTTACCACTGTAGCTGAGGATGCGTCTTTCTTGAAAGAGTTTGCCGCGTTCCTATATTATCATCTTTTTTCATCGCCTTCAAGGCCGTATTCCCTATCCTGAAATCGAATAAAGGATAAAGAGGAAGCGGCGTTTCCATATACGAATTATTACCCTAGCCATGATAGCCGCAGAAGGTATTCCGTTCTTTGATTTCAGACGCGGCGGTGTACACGTGTCTCCTATAGCGACTAGGCGGCGTAGGGAACTCTTTCTAATGAATGAATCCGAAGCGGAGGAAAGATCTCAATTCTATTCTTCAGCTTGTTCTTGTTACGCCGGTAACAAATATTATTATGAAATTCGCTTTCTGTAGCTTCTCTTGCTTTTTTTTTATATGCATGGCCTCATCGCGGAATCGAACTGAACCTAAGGGCAAGCGCCGCAAAGGATGCTTAGGCCCCTGCTTTTTGACTCGCTACGGGCATTGAATTTCTTTTCACTCGTACCCTTCGTTTGCCCTTTTTGCACTCATCCGTATTTCTCTTCGGGTTCCCGCGCTCTTACTCGAATACAACTCCTATGGCTTCCGTCGGAATCAGCAATTAGATTCAATCCAGCTACCTATCCAACGAATGTATGTTTTCCCTAATAGTCTCCTTGCCACCCAACCCACTAGTTCGACCTGAAGCTCTGTTCTATGCCAATATCAATAATACCCTTCAAAGGAGACTTTTCAACTTGCAACGACCCGAAGAGATAGATTCAGGTAAGGCAGGCCACACTAGCCTTGGAATTAGAACACTATCCGATGAAGCGAGTGGAATAAACGAAATGAGTGTAACGAAATGAGTGAAATGAAATGAAACGAAATGAGTGAAATGAAATGAAACGAATAGAAAATCTCTATCTCTTTGTATCTCAGTTATCTCAAACCTACGTATCTTTTAATACGTATGACGGTTCTCGAAGAGCAATGGAAACGCCCGCCCTGATCAATGCGAAATTGATCGAGATGGGATCATGATTTGATTGAAGATGCGTAAGTAAGAGGAGATGGGAAGGTTGACGGGTCAGATATCGAGAGAAAATCAAGGATGGAGGGTTCGAGCGCCATTTACTTAGCCATTGACGAGCCAATTGGTTGTTTACTGGTTCCGGTGCTTGGTTGTAAGAGTGCGGAGCTAAGGGAGAAAGAACCAGCGTTTACTGAAGCACTGGCTACCTTAGGAACTCAAGGGAGTCTTAGAAAGCTTCGGATCCAGGATGGCTACACTTGCAGTTAGATCAAGCTGGAAGCAACGGATCGGAAAGAAAGACGTAGAATGATCACATGAATCTTGGCTGGCTGATTGAACCCACCTGCCGGAGACAAGCGATTGAGAGAAGGACGGTAGCTCACCAAGTCGATATTCAAACCCCTACCTAAGACTGCATTTCCATCTCCTACTTCGCTACAGGCAATCCATATTCTGCTCGTAGATGAATCCAAAAGACAGAGCAACAGGCTGCAACTGAAAGAAGGAGGTCGATTGGGTGTTGACAGACTGAGATGGAACGACGGGAGAAAGGATGGGAAGGAAGCGAAGACGTGGAAGTTCGATTTGAGGTCTAGTCTGCTGGAAAGCTTGACTTTCTTACTGTTGAACGACTCCGATCTGCAGATCTTTGAGGTTCAACGCGGGAAGGATTGTTGCGTCATTCTATACCAACGCATTCTCTCCATCAAAGAAGGAAAGTCCTAATCCAAGCAGGCGAATTGGATCGCTAACGTCTTGAAAGGGAGTGTCCCGAGGAGGTAGCTGTTCGTGCTATAGTTTCATCAGCTGCTATTGGAATGCTTTCTTGGTATCGCTTTTAAGAGAGAGGCTGCCTTAGGTTGAGTTTAGGAGTTCTATCTCCTTTCGGGGGCAGGAGCGGTAGAAGAGGCTTTTGCTCCTACAGAATACAAGGCTTCAGATCGCAATGGAATAAGGTCAAAGGAGCGTGGGGAAGGGGAGATTGGTTACTATTTCACGATGGAAAGAATAGCGAATAGCCGTCAGTAGACTTGCGGCTCTGGTATGGGAAGAGGTCAGTGCTGCTTTCCTTTCTGACTGTATTGCCTTATCCTTGATTGATTCGGCATTACCAGCCTGTTGAATCGATCGTTATGCACCATTTCCAGTCGAATAAGAAGTAATTCCTCTTTGCGTAGATGAAAAAAGGTTGGGCTACTTCCTCAATCAATGCCCGAGAGCATTCAATAAATCTTCTCGTCCTCTATCTACCCCAGCCTCGGTTCGGTCGGTCATGGGGCTTATTCTGCCAAGAATTGAGATAGGATATTCCGCTTTTACTACTGTCAGTACACAGATTCGGATTAGTTAAAATAGAATCCCGGATTTGAAGGAGGAAAGTCGGTCTTTTAGGCCTACCCCACATTTTTCTTCTACGAGGGACTAGGGAAAGGCGGATTAGGATTCTCGGACCCGAGCGGAGGTGCTTTCTTCGTGAGGCAAACTAAACCTTTCTGAGGTGTGCATGGCTCAAGGCGCGCATGGGTTGACTTTCTTTCGTCGAGTTGGGAGCGAAGGTTTGTAGACGCTCGACCAACGGGAGAGGAACGAAAGGATCCGGATGAAATTCTTTTTTAGTTCATACCTGGCACAAAGGCCTAGTCAAACCAGCAGGCGAAAGGGAATTTTTTTAGGTTTTTAGACCAGCCGGATAGATCCTATTTTACATTATGAATGACGCATTGGACTCTTACCTGGACGAAGATGAGCGTTTGCCATCATGAAGGAATTATCCTTCAAAGGCTGTGGCGACCGATGCTTCGATCGGTCCGAACGATAAGACAACGAGTGGAATAAATGAGTTGAACTCAAACGACGAAGAAGGAGTTTCACTTAAAGAACTAAAAGATACGTAGATTTTCACTTCTTCCTCACTAGACCGAATGAATGAACTGGCTTGACTTTACTTTAAGGGACAGTTTCACCGACCGTCAAACCATTTCCTTTAGCTTGACTCCGGATATTAACGAAAAGCTTTGTTCTCAGCTCCTCTCGTTGTCACTCGTTTCTATTCTTTCCCTCAGTCCTTGCATACGCCGATTCTTCTTATCTGTGCTTTCGTGGAAGTTTCACCTATCCTTGAAGTATGACTAAGAGACTTTTTCCCTGCGGGAAGCATTAGCACCTCAGCTCAGTACGCATAGAAGTTGAGTCTACCTCTATGACGCTCTACTGGCTTTCTTATACCGTCACTTTGAATCCGAGCCTACTGAATCCGGTTTCAGTTCTGATGAACCGTCCCTCCAGAGCAAAATTGATCTGCACAAGTCAAGATCTCAATCGGCGTATGGCGAGGGGAAGAGTCCGCAAGAAAAAGAAAGAGAATAGACAGAGAAGTCCGGTAAGCGTATCGATTCAAGCAAGTCCGACTAGTTTAGGCGCCGCCTTCCATACTTCTGAGGCCGGTGAACTCCGGAGCCCTATTCTGCTTACAGAGTGCGGGTAGCCGACTTTTAGGTTAGCAAAGAGGTGAATCAATAGGCTTTGCTCCTGCCTTCGCTTCCAGGAGAGAAAGAGTAGTGGCCTGCAAGTGATTCTGACACTTCATAGGATGGCAGGGAGGGAGTTCTTGAATGCCTCATCCCTGTTCCGTCGGCTTCCCGCGACCCGATTCCAGTCTATCGTAGAAAAGGTACTTCGCTGCTGGAACCCTGAGCGCCGGTGATTTCCGGGTATGAGTAGGATCGCTAAGCTGGGCATCTTCCCTAGGCCCGAGTGAAGTAGGTTCCGGGTAGTAGATTCAAAGTTCCTTGCCTTTGAATGCCGGAAAGCACAACTCCACTTGACGGCCTTGATCCATCTGAAGAAAGAGGATGCATAGAATTTCCTCTTTCTTTGAAGGATATGCCTAGCCTGAAGCTCAAGTCATGCTTCCTGGCCTTGTGTCCTCTCTTTATATCCCCCGCAAGGTAATCTACAGCCTCTTTTTCTTTTCTTTTTCTTCTTCTGGAACTGGCTAGCACCTTTGCTTCACTTCATAGTCGTAGTGACGCCATCCCCTCAACCGTACCCTTTGGGGCGCTCACCTTCTATTTCGCTTCGAGTGCTGAAACAACGGCTGACGAGGACTTTGTCTGCCTTTCTTCTCCTTGTTAGCATTGGAAGCTATGTCCTTTCAAATCATCCACACATATCCACTAACGAGTATTAAAAAGACTGCGATTAGCAAACAACAGAAAGAAAAAATTCCAGATTGAAGATCTTTTGAATAAATGATGCCATAAATGAAGGAAAATTTCCAAACGGATGGTTGATGAATTTGCACATCCACTTTGTTCTGTGATTAATACTTATATCAATATTGAGGCTAGCCTGCCAGAGGACATACCACCCGACTCAATAACTTCAGCCTTTGAATACCTCCATCTCCATCTTATTCTCTCCACGCCAGAAGCTTTCATGATCGTTTCCAGAAGACAAATGATCTGGGGTCTGTATTGGGGGGAACTAATGTCCCAACGATTCTGAACTGTCAGGGTAGTCTGGTAACAGTTCAATAGTTCAACTTTCCAACCAACCTCCAGTATCTCCCTGGATCTGCTAAGAACTAATCCTGATCTGCTATCAGTTTAGTATGTTGATCCATAGGTGTATCGACTGGCTTGTATCCCAGCATCCCTGTCTCATTAAGCAGGTCAAGAACAGACTTTCTCTGAGATAGGTAAATACCTGATTGAGATCTGGCTACCTCAATACCAAAACAGTACTTCAATTGTCTCAAATTCATAGTTTGGAACTGACTCTGCAGGAAAAATTTGTACTGCTGTGTGCCATCACTATCATCTCCTGTGATTACAATGTCATCCACATACACAATAAATTCGACCTGCTGTAGAATGGCGATAGAAAACAGAGTGGTCAACTCCACATCTACGAAGAAAAAAATAGATAATCACCTCACAGAATCTACCAAACCATGCCCGAGGAGATTACTTTTTTCCATATCAATCTTTCTTCAGACGAAAAACTAGTCCAGACTCCCCCTGAGCAACAAAGCCAGGTGGTTGCTCCATGTAGACTCCATCCCTCAGGTCGCCATGTCAGAATGCATTTTGAATGTAACGCGGATGAAGGTGCCAATCTTCGGTGGCAGCAAGAGAAAGAAGAAGTCAAAGAGAAGCTATTTTTGCTACTGGTGAGAATGTATATGAGTAATCTATACCATAGACCTGGTTGTAGCCTTTGGACAGACGGCGAGCCTTCAACCTGTCAACTGAACCATCAGGATTCACTTTCACTGTATACACCCATCTACAACCAACAGCAGACTGATCAGAGGGAGACAAGTTCCCAAGTACCATTCTGTCGAAGGGCATTCATCTCTTCCTCCATTGCAGCTCTCCAGCCAGCATGAGACATGGCTTCAGAAACAGACTGAAGGATTGAAAAAGAGGACAATTAGGTAACAAACGAGTCAGATGAGGGTGATAAATGAGCATATGACACATAAGACGAGTGCGAATGTGAAGTGCAAGCTCGTTTACCTTTTCGAATAGCAATAGGAGGAGAAAAAGAGGAGTCTGGTGAAGCACCTGAATCCACGGGGGCAGTCTCAACTACTTGACGTCGAGTATATACCTGTCAATCAGGACGAGACAGACGATGCTTGGGACTAAATAGTGAAGGTGTAGTCTCTCTTCTCATACCTAAGACAAGAGGGGAATAAGACGAGGATTAATCGAAGTCTTTAAGACATGTTAATAGACCTACGGTGGTAGAGACCGTGGTGCTCCTGGTGACTCAAGGGAACGCGGCGTCTGCAAGAAAGGCCTACTTATCCACGGGTTCATTTGTTAAGACGGGCAATTGGATGCATATTGCCTAAAGACTTTTTAGCTCTTCTTCCTGTCAGGCAGAGCTTTGCCAAGGTTCAATCGTCGGAGTCAGAGGCTGAAAGCAGATGAAAAAAGTAGATCTGCGCCGCCTTTCCTTAACTTCATGGCTCGAAACAAGCTACGTTATATTATAAGCTATAGGAGGGCTGCAAAGGCTTCGTCAGTGGCTGAAAAGGTAAACCAAGCGCCAGAGTGAGGAAGAGCTAGTCAGATAACACGAAAGGCAGAAAAAAAGCTCTGTTCAAAATGATCTTGAAGTAATGATCGAATGCCGAGTAGAGTTGAGTGATCATTGCTTGGAGACCCGATGGATGTTTTCATAGGATCGAACTCATTCCCACATTCGTTAGCCGCAAAGTGCGAAAAGAAACGGCAGCGATTTCCCCGTGGTAGCCCCGTACATCAATGTTTCCTCAGACGACAGGACTAGTGTCGCACAACGCTCATACCCTACAGAATGCATTGCCCAATAGACCGATGCTTTGGTCATAAGCCCAACCATTACAGGCAAAGCAAGGGTTGTTGGCATATAACAAATAACAAAGGACCAGTGAAAACCAGAAGCTTATCAGTAAGCTATATCTATTACCCTTCTTTAAGCAGACCATTCGACTGGAAGGACAATAAAGCTCAACAGAATGCGAGTATCCGGAACCTGAAAAGGCCACACTGGTAGTTGTAGAGCTCAGGATGTCAGCTGGGACTTTCCCCTCCCTGCTGAATGAATGAAGCTTGAGAAAACCAATGCATCAGGGTTAGGCTGACGATGTCTGTCTGGCGTACCCAATCTTTGTTTTTGTATAGGGCGGGTGCTACTCATGACAAATGCATTAAGTTATCCTCTCATATCTGTTAATATATAATAGGAGAAGGTATTCAACAAAGATCCAACGCCTAAGAGCCATGAGTCCTACTCACAACCAGCTTCAAAGTCATTATAGCCCTTGCTAGTATAACACCAGATATGTAAAGCGCTACTTTACTACTATGAAGATGTTCAGGTGCCGCAATGGTCATTAGATGATTCTTCCTCCGACAGCTCATCAGCTGCTGATCTTTCTACTTGTCTGGCCGTATTCCCATCAATCACTCCTTCCCTTCGCGTCACGAAGCAACTTCTTGTGGATCCACTGCTTGATCTATAATATTTATTAATACTAATTTCCAGTGGTAATGCTGCCCACGCGTAATAACCAATTCATAATTAAGTAAGGCAAAATATGATGTAAATGGAATAAATCTGATTTGATTATTTTAGCTAGCTTCGGGCGGTTCTAAATTAATATCTAACAGAGGATGAATTCGATAGATTAGTATTAAGCTGTGTTTGGAGGATTACACGAGGGCCTTCGGCAGGAGGCTTCATAGGAGGATTCAAAAGCCTCTCATTTCTGAGAGATCTCTTAGCCATTATATCATAAAGAAGGACTCTGTTAGATATATCCAATGGATCACGATGAGGCAGCCTTCTTAAGACAATAAAATCATAAGCAGGACTGGATTTAGGAGACAAGAGGGGAGCCATTATAGGCTTACTCTCAGGCACTCTGAGTCTGCTACTCCTTATGTTGAGTGATGGGAAAGACCTATTATTATTTATTAGAAATAGGCAGTCTAGTTATTGAACTAGATGGAATACCAGGTTTTGACCTATAAGATTGACTTTTGACTAGTCTTATTACTATCGTAGGAAAAAGCCTTACGCTGCTCTGAAGTCTATAGCCATAATCAGTATATGAAGTCAAGGACTGACTTTCTTTATCCATTTCCCACCAAATTCAGTTTGAGATTGAAGTAGTTTTAGTCTTTACCAGTTCTCTCTTAGTCTTTCTAGGTTGGTACACTTCAGCCTAACTGAAAGTAGAAATCCAGGGATTCCATTCCCATGCCCTTGGAATCTCTTCCTCTTACCAAATGGGATCAAAACAAGACTAACTCAAAGTCCCGTCAATTCTCTTCCCCTGGGAATTTCCTAAATACTACTGTACTGTGCAGCATATGATTTAGCTGCCGTTATTCCTCCAACAGCTTCTTCTTGGCATCAAACTAGCCCTTCTGCCTTGCATCAACAGGCAATCCCGCATAAAAGAAAGGCTACTGACTTGGCTGATTCAACAAGGGAAAAAGGCATCCATTCAAACAGCTCCCATTCCTATGTTGACACCAAAAAGCCTGGACTCTCTATCCATTCCTTTTTCATAATAATCATAAAGGGATTAGCTTACTAAACCAGCAAGAGCCGAGTAAGCTCCCATCTCCGTGAAGGACAGTTTTCCAGCAGAGGAAAACTTATCGTTGCTGATCCTGCTAAGCAAGAACAGCTACCGACACCGACTCTATCTTAAGACCGGTCAAGCCCTCTATCGTAGCTATGATATGACACTTTATTTCTCGGAGAGGAATGCATTCTTCTCCAAATCATCTCTTCCTTTATTGTTGAAAGAAGTCAATTACGTTCGAGCGTCAACTGATTCAACTCAAACAATAGAAAGAAAAGCTATCTCCTCTAACTATGCTGAGTTCAATCAAGCTAAGAACTAGTCGACCTCCTTACTTCTTTACCGCTCTTTTTCCTCACTCTCAAGTCACGACCTAATGTCAGTTCTTTCAGTCCTTTTCGAGCCTAGCATAGCAGCTGATATGGAATAGCCCTTCAGACGCCTGGAAAAACAAAGGACCTGCAGGGAGAGCTCCGAAATCCGAAAACGAAAAGTGTAGCGCATATCCCTTGCTTGCCAGGTTAATAGTTATTGAATGAGAAATGGGACAAGAAATGTAAACATATCTTCGAAAAGATGAACTAAATAATTTGAAAATCCCGGCAGCCTTTAGAGAAAGCTGGCATTTTACAGTACAAAAGATCAGACTGAACATCTTCTTCGGCTCATAGAAAATCAAAAGCATAGCAGATTCGCTCTTTTATTTGTTCTCGAGCTTTTCTCTAGAAATAGAAAGAGAATAGAAAGTAATATATTAGATTATTATCTAAGTAATAATCTATAAGATAATTAAAAATGACTTTATTATTAATAATAAGAAATTAATAAATAATAAATAATAAAGAAGTACCAAACCTTAACTTTTCGAGTTAGAACAATAACGAAAATATCTAAAAAATCAAACCACCTTGACATCTGACTTTTCTATATCTAAATTCTCTCATTCGATCTGTCAGTTCAGTTGTGAAATCCGTCGATCAAGCGGGAACTTAACTTTACCTAAGAAAAGAGAACACTTCCCTTCCACTAGCTATGATACCCCAGCCAGGATCAAACCCATCTTTTTCTACTAAAAAAATGACATAGAAGATCCTGGTCAACCGGGCATGAGTAGCGCTCAAAGAAGACTGGCATGCTTTAAGCCAAATGGAATGATTCTCTGGTCTTTTCTTTGTCTTTTCCATTACCAGTTAATGGCCCTTTCTACCGGACTCACTTTTGTAATAGAAAAGCTATTTTTCTGAACAGAATTCACAGCAGATCTGCGACAAAGGTTTAGTTCTTTCTTTCTACAAAAGAAATACAGACTCAAAGCACGGATATGTCTACTTCTTATTCTTACCGGGAGAACTTAAGAACTTGAAAGCAAGCAAGCCTGTTCCGAGCCGATCTGTTCAAAAATCGGATGTTAGCTCTTTTGCACGAATCTGCTCTTTTCCTAGCTATTATTTAATCCCCTGCTATTGAATCAGATGCAAGTCTTTTTGAAAAGCCTTATTTGTTTGCCCTAAACCTTTTGAACTCTTTAAAAAACTGCAATGATCACCGTTTACGCCTCTTCATCTAGAAAACCTTTCTCTTGTTGAGAGCTACAACTGCTATTAAACCCTTTTCATAAGTAGAAAGTAGACGTAGACAGACCTCTGACTTACTTCTTTTTTTTTTATACCAACAGCTTGTGTTTAGTTTATTATATATAATATATACCACTGGTGAGAGAGCCGCAGGAAATGAGTTTGTAACTATCCTCTCTTGTAATGGCTTCTGTATCTGTAGCGGAACAGCAGTATCAACCGATTTACCTTCGATGACTTCTTAAAAGATTAAAATCAAGGCGCCGATTGTGAATTTGAGGCTCTTTCTCGGGTTCTCGCGCTAGCTTCCAACAAGGAAAGGTTGATCAGCAGACAGCGAATTCGCCTCGACCAAGTAATAGGTAGGCTCCCTGAACTAAGAACCAAAACGTGGTACAAGCGCTTAAAGCTTTGGCTGAATCTTCTTTTTGAGCAGGACAGCAGTAGGGAGACTACTATTTCGATTTACAGGAAGCCCATCGGCTCACTTATCTATTTTGAAAGGCTCTACCCGAACCCGAATGTTAAAGGGTCCGAAGTAGAATAGAGAGCGGTGGACAGAGTGGTTTTGGCTCCCCTACTTCCCCGATTGGTGAAAGCAGTGCGGTTGCGTTTGATCTAGCAAGCGAAGGAAATGACTGATTATTAACCCCAACCACCTCCTCACTAGGCTTCTTGAGATAAGTTCTTTAGTGGACTTCTCCCGTTAGCTCAAAGTCAATCGAAGAAAAAATGGAAAGGTTTCATCTCGTGCCCCCGGCTGGGTCTACTTGGACTACTTGTTCGTCCTGTATTCATAAAATTAAGCGGAGAATAGGATTCCACTGATGCGATATCTAGAACTGGACGACCCACGTCATTTGAATCAAGGCAGGCGCAAACGAGAAAAAAGGGGAATAAAATAAGGTAAGGGGCGTATTAGACTTGAGAGAGCAGATAGGCTCGTAGACTTTTGAACCAAACTAAGCGCTTTGAATTACTTTTGTCTTTGAAACAAAGCAATCCTCGGATCCCGATGGCATGTTGAGCAAGCTGTAACGAATCGGAAACTGCCTATATTTATTCCGCATTCATTGATCTGGAACCAAGGTACATGAGAGATATCGGGCTAAACATGCTGTCTTTATCCCTTGGAACTAGCTAGCTTGTTGAAGACATTATAGATAGAATAGATAGAAGCCCGGGGTCAAAAAAACCTGAGATCTTGTTCTCACCTGATCAATTCCCATTAGTTTAGGGCGGGAATCGGAAGATGACCTGACTTTCCCCTTTTCCCATTCCTTGTCACCTGTAAGTCATATAGATTTAGTTCTTTTCCTTTTTATTAATAGGAATCAAGAAAAAAATGGATTCCCATTTAACCGTGGCAAATCCCTATCGCCGAATCACGTAAAAAGAAGATGTTATCAATGGGGCTCGCTCCTAACTCCCAAACTTTTATTGAAGTGGTTATCGAACCTGAATCTCTTGATAAAGCAGCTGAACTCGGATCCTAAGTCTTGCTTAGGTTGCTAGTTGATGTAATAGAGGTTAATTTGTATCCAGGGGCTGGGAGAGTGGAGAAGATAAGAATATCTATATCTGTTTAGGACAGCCCATGATCTTCCTTAGATAACATGCATAAAGAAGTGCTAAATCAGCGTTATCCTTATATTTCATTTTGCCTTAGGAGATTTATTAAGCCTTAATACTAGCCTTTGAAGAGGTTAAGTAAGCCTACTGATCTTTCCCCAGCTAGGATGTCTTTCCACAGTGCTTTCTGATTAGCTAGCGATAAGAAGAAAAACCTGCCTTTACTTTAGGACGTAATTGACTCACCATCTAGAAAGAGGAAAGGATAGGTAAAGCCCTCTCTCTGCTTGCGAGTGTAGAGAAGTCAAATTGTTGAAGAGTACCCGTCAATCTTATCCCTATCTATTTCTTATAGATGAGCGCCAAAGCAGGTCATCAATGAAAACTATTCAAAGCTTTTTATGGAGTGGAAGAAAAGACTAGGGCAGATATTCACTATTTGACCTGTAGGAAAATCCATTTCGAATAGTAGTTACCTTCAGTACAAGGAATGGTTTTGAATTACTCGTATACCTACCTTATCCAGTAGTCTTTCCTTACCTAACGTTTACAGACTTCGAAAACTTTTTGAATATATGGGAAAGTCGTGAGACTTTGGCAATCTGACTCTCTATTCCGACTTCTAACTAGCTTCGAAATTTGCACTTTATGAGCCTTGCCTATTCAATCAAATACATCCATATATATAGAAATTAAAGAGTGGGGTAAGTCCATGGATCTTACGAGTTCCAGTCATAGAAGAGTGCTAAGTGACAACTTCAGACTTGATTGAAATGGATTGACTCGGAGCTCTAACCTATAGAATATACAGTACAGTTGGACTATGCCAGTCTATCCTCTTACTCTTCGGACTCCTTGTGGCATTAAGTTTGATCAGGGGGTCTCATCCTATCTTGCTTATTTTCCATATGAAATTCCTTTAGGTAGAGGTCCACCGGGGATAGCTTCGCTTGGGTATTCACTAAAGTGGGCTTCGGATTCTATCCATAACCATTGTACTGGGCCTATGACCTCATCAGCCCTCATTCCTTTTATTTCTTTCTGGACTAGCTTGAGTTTTGTCGGAACCATCTATCATCGAAAGTGAGATTGCAGCATGGATATGGAAAGACCTCATATTACTAATAGGCTCCAGAAGTCGTTCCCGCCCGAGTCAGAGTCATAACCGTTTTCGGGGAAAGCTTCTATATCTGTATATCCAACAAGAGCAATCACTGAGGAAATTTTCTCAATCATAATAAGGTTCTTCAATAAGAAGTGTACCAGATTGACAATAGAGTTCGCTAGGAAGGGAAGGTAAGAAAGCCTCTCTTAGTCGATTCCATCTCAGTGCTAACACTATCCCCAAACTTTACAAGCTACACTTTAGTAAACTGCTTTTTCTATGAAGAAAGAATCAAGCTATGATTTTTTAAGGGATTGTCAAAAATGGAAAGATGAAATCTTAGTCTTTATCTAAGACAGTAGTTGACACTTTTTTATAGGTGATCTTGCTCTTCTCTACTGGACTCATAGAAAGCCATGGATCCTTTCGAGTGGATAGAGCTAGAAAGAAAGGTAAGAAAGAAGAAAGTGAAATAAGAAAGAAGCCCTTTCTTGTCCTTTTCTGGTGAAAGTGTTTAGAGAATGGAAAGGCTGAAAAATGACATAGTCTGTAACATTCGTATTTTCACTGAATGAGATAGAATCAACTCCATGAAAAAGATAGGATCATGAAGGAGGTTACATGCTTAAAAAGAGCGTAGTCAAACAAAAAGAACCCCGGAAAGAGGAGTGCTTACTACTAGTAAGGTTCTTTTGTCTTCCTTCGTATGCTTTCATAATTCTATCTATATATTCCCGTCAGTACTGACGGCTCTTTTAACCGTTGGGACTCCATTCATAGAAAAGCGTATGCCTGAAAGATAGGAATATATTATTAGGAAAATAGAGAAAAAGTATGGGAGAAAGTTTTCCTAGTTATAGGTTCTATTATAGAGATCTAGGTTCTCAGTTCTCAATCTTCTCTAAATCCATTGACTTTAAGACTCTCTATTCATGCGTCATGTTAAAGAATCTAAAGTAATAGTAGGAGTACCTGAAGAAAGAGCTACTCTTGGATTTCTTTTCTCTCCCTAAAACTCACTACCTGCTACCTGGCTAACTCTTTCTTTAGAAGAGCAAGCAAAACTGACCCATGCAAGAAAACCAGGTAGGATACCCTGTAAGAGACTAACTTTGAAAGGGAATGGATGGATCCTATGCGAGATTCCTGCTGTAAGACTTATGGTTCGTCAGAATACTCCTAGGGAAGGCTTATATTAAGGTAGTTCCGGGAGTTAGGTATTAGGTATCTGTAGTTGAGAATAGGTTGTTTTCTCCAGCTATAGGCATGACATTGATAAGGTCACGGATCGTGAATCCATAGGTAATGAGATAGAGTCTTCCTCTAGCTTCAAGGACAAGAACTCGGACTAAGAAGACAGAGAACGATCCGGGGAGTAGGAAAGAATCTTGTTCTCTCACTCAATAGAGCCATAGCAGCCTAACTATAAAATCCGCTTCGTATAGGAAGCCAAGATAGCTCAAGGAAAGCCAGTCTAATACCTATTTAAAGAGGTAATAGACTCCTACATGCATTATGTAATTTCACTTAATCTAAGAAGATACTCAACCACCTAAGTTAAGTTAGCCTACCTGGTATCCCTCAGATAGAAAGTCTTTCATACACATGAAAGAGATAGTCTTACCTTAGCTCTAAGTATCCTTTTCCTTGGGTGAAGGTTAAGCATACCTTTATCTACGATAAAGTAAGTCCTAAAAACAATTCTAGAGATCGGCTTTTTATTCTCTAGTTTCAAATCGTAGCTTGCCCAGGTAGAGTAGCACGTTTTAGGTAAAGTCAACGATGGGGAGTTCAAAGAGCTACAAGTCTTAGAGGATAGAGTAACAATTATTGGAATGCTCTAGAGGTTTCTTTTTGAACGACCACCGGGAGAGGAGCGAGAAACGAAGCAGCTCGACCACCGGGAGAGGAGCGAGGCCTGCGACAAGAAAGGAAGAAAGAAAGGCGCCTATGTCTTGGGGAGATGCAATTCCCAAGCAAGCAAGGAAGCGTTACAGCTTTCTTTCTGAAAATGATAAGAAATCTTACACTTTGAAAGAAAGAATACGATGTTCTGAGAATAGGGTGAAAACGAATTCGGTCTTGAAAAGAAAAGTCAAAATGAAAGTAGTGAAGTTAGCCCGTCAAGTTCGGGTTCAAGCTATCTATCATACCTTTGTGCTTTCAAGCCTTTATGCTGTCAGTCTCTATGTAAGCATGAAGTCAGCATTAACAGAAAATAGTAATAGTCATTGCATGGTTAATTACGTATATAAAGAAAGGGCTTTAACTGCCGTAAAAGAGTACATCCATAGTTAGTCTTTTCCATAGTCTAAAGGGAGTGAAGGGATCCGAGGGCTGACGCGGGTAGAGGCTCAACCGATAGGGCAGAGAAGTTGTCTGGTTTGATAGAACCAGGGGCGATGGCTGTTCAAGGAAGTTTCTAAGGTAGAAGCGTAAAGTAAGGTTAAGGGGAAGGCTTTCTTTTTTCTAAAAAGAGAGGATCCTACTATCAAACCTTCGGAGATTGCCAACAAGATAAGAGTTGCTTTGAAGGACCCCGAGGCAGATGAGAAGAGCTTCAGAAGGCAAGAGGAGTACTCCATCAAAGCGAGCTTTCATTTTAGCGTGTATTTGAAAGAGTTGAAAAAGGCAGGAACACGAGTCTGGTGGTATCGTATATAAGAAGAAGGCTTCATTTAGGGCTTTTCATCTAACTCAAAATCTCGTCTAAAGAAGAAAGTCACTTTGACGCCCAAAAACTCCCATTTCTTTCTTGGTTGGACCAACCCAACCGGCAATTTCCGACAAGTCTTTCTTCATTTTTAGAACAAGAAGCGGAACTACTGAAAAGTTCAATTTCCCATGGATCAATATATTTCTGATCACATAACTTCTTTTGGTTTTGGAGTGGTTGTCATTCTTTCAGTGGCCGCCCTTTTTACATCTTTGAAAGCTGGCCAACTTATGGAACGAAATAATATTTTAGATAGTATCCATAAGCTTGAGCTCGATAAAATCAAATTGAAAACTTCACATAAAGTTTGTCTCCTTTATAAAGAGGAATATGGAAATAACCCTGTCCCTGATACTAAAAAATGAAACGAAATTGTAGAAAAGTGTGTTAGTATAGACGAGACTTTTCCCGATAAGATTTTGGGGCTAAACCAAATCTATTTGGATCTTGTGGAACATGGGAGCCGAAGTGAATACTTTGTCCAAGTTCTACAATTTATGTTCGGGTAGTCTGAACCTTTCTCCCTTTTTCGACTTTTGCTTTTGACTTCATGCCATAGTCCTTTTGGTAAGCGTAAGCAGAAAAAACGTTATATTTCACTCCCGGTATCAGTTACAATGCTCACTATTACGGATCTCACGACGACAGCTCCCGCTTTTGCAATTGTTGCTGCTCCAGTAGCGTCATTACCTATCCGCTATAGAAGTATCAGGCATGTTGTGGCGGACTTAAATAAACCTTAGTTGAAAATAAAAATTCTTGGTGAACCAGAAAGAAATTATTGACCTTTATATAACCTTTTTTTTAGACCGGAGTAAATTCAGACTCAACGAATGGCACGCACGAAGAAGCCTACTCAGAGTAGGAATCCCGCACATTCTTTGAAAAGGAAAATGGACCTGCAACTACCTGTTACTTTGACGTTGGAAGATTGCAAATAAGAGCTGATCCTATAATTGTAATAGCAAGATTAGGATCCCGACTCATCTGTAAATCTTTAGCATATCATATAAGGTAAATACATAGATAACGGTAAACTTACGTATACTATACCTATACGGCTATCCTTTTCTCTAACAGGAAAACTACGGGATAGCTATGCCGCATCAAAGTCAAAAAGGCAGATTTATGGATATGTACTAAGCCAGCTCTTTATACTAAGGCATATCAAAGAATAGGGTTTGATATAGGGAGTCTTTGCTCTTTACTCTTCTATTTACCTTTACCCAACATAAAGAACTGTGCCATAAATTCATAAGAACTGCTATTTTCTTTTCTTCTATAGCTTCGAGCCCTTTAGTTCGTTATCAAGCGTATAGCTGCAAGGGTGATCGCTGGTTTTTTTCTTGCAAGAGTCAGCTATTTGTTCACTGGAAAGCATTCGTTCCCCACGTTCGAGCTAGTCGAATCAGTACTTCTTGTTAGACCGTTCGTGCCCCGTTAAGCCAAAAAACTCGCTTTCAATAAAAAAAAATCCTGCGTTCAGACTGAAATGAAAACTTTTCTTCATGTTATGGAGGGTTTCAAAGTCATCGGTGCTGGAACTGCTACAATTGCTTTAGCTGGAGCTGCTGTCGGTATTGGAAAGATAGACAGTTCGTTGATCCATTCATTAGCACGGAGTCCGGAATTGGATACGTCATTGTTTGGTTATGCTATTTTAGGCTTTGCTCTAACCGAAGCTATTGCCTTGTTTGCCCTAATGATGGCCTTTTTGATTTCATTCGTATTCCGATCATCTGACGTCTTTTTCTTACCAGCCTTAGCGCAACTAGGGGGTAGAGCACAGTAAAGAAAGAGAAGAATGGCAATAAAGAGGAAATAATGAAAATGGATTATTCTTCAGTCGAGAAAAAAGTCAATACTGACGGAGGCTAGTCCCCGAAAATGCCCGTTCGCTTGTCGTTGGGGATCAAAATCTTACTTTCTCGTTCCGTTGTTCTTTTTTTTCTCTTATTGCTGCATCAACTAGGACTGCTAAAAGACTCCAAAAATTTACTGAAAGCTCTTAAGGTTAGTTGCTTCTTCTATTGATGTGATTCCAATAAGATAGGAGTTGAAGCAGCTAGGAGAGGTGCAGAAAGAAGCATAACCGGACAAAATGTCCCGATGAACTTTTATTCGCACTTTATGTCGCTAACATAACACGTGTCGGACAGAGCGTCGAGGTGACGGGAAAGGTCCCTCCACGACACCTCGGGAGAGGAGGACGTTGATCGAGCTTTTCCATGCCTAGTCCCAGTTTCGGTTAAAGACCCAGAGCGGGCTACGGATCTATACCAAGCCCGTTACGCCATAATTCATTGAGGTTGATCCCGAAGTTACGGTCTATCCCGTAGCAGTAGTCTCTATTTATTCACCCCAAGAATGAACTATCCTTTGTTTCACGGGTAATTAACACGGATAGACCAAACTTCGCAAGCATACCGCTTTCTGTTCAAGAATCGGTAGCGGTTTGAAGGAAGACTACCGAGCTCCACGATAGATAAGCACCTCTCATCTCTATGCTCTGACCGACGCTTTTCGTCTTTGATTAGTATTAGCGAAAGCTTGCTCGACTTAATAATAGCTGTCTTACTCGACTTGCTTACTAGCTGCCTTTCTTACTAATATAAGAATTTGACTTGTGAATTTATAGAAATAAACTGAGTACACGAGTATTACAGTAGTTTCCCTTTTGTTTCCTTTTTATGAACACGGAATGATCAGCATTCCTTCTCTGGAAACCCATCTATCTTCGTCATAACCAAACTTCATATCTCGAACCAAGCCCGAGGAGACTGCTTGAGACCATATATCGCCTTTTTTCACCTTCAAACTTTCCCTTCCTACCCCTGAGCTCGAAAACCCGGTGTCATCTAAACCTATTCGTGGAGGTCTCCATGAAGAAAGGCCTTTTTTTTTGACATCGAGCTGATGCAGTAACCAAGATCTCTTAGCTGCAACTTACAGAATGAAAAGTATGGAATTGAGTGACGTTTGGCCACAGGAGCAAACGTCTCGAGATAATCGATGCCATACCTGCGGTTTGTGTGAAACCTTTCGCCACAATACGAGCCCTCTCGATAGAGCCATCAGCTTTGTGTTGAAGGGTATATACCCACCTGCAGCTTTAGTACGTTTGCCTCTTGGTAACGTGATCAGTTCCCTTTTGTCGTTCCTCTGACGAGCCGGAATTTCTTCTATCATAGCTTTCTTCCAATGTTGCCCAGAAGCTCATAGCTTGATTTTCTTATTCAGATCCGTTGAGCAGAGGTAGAGGATGCCCTTTTCGGACAGTGGCATCGTGCGGTACTCAAGAAAGACAAGCGCAGTCGATAGTGCCTTTCATAGAACGGTGCCTATGGGAAGAACGAGAGGGGTACTGATCACTAT
>Ga0209574_10000003_pt1:127500-130000 | contig 198687 bp, 104 predicted proteins | sample AgamicMgMarz_FD_187168 | JGI IMG/M metagenome (GOLD analysis project Ga0209574, IMG submission 187168) | Agave microbial communities from Guanajuato, Mexico - Mg.Ma.rz (SPAdes) (version 2) | ecosystem: Host-associated > Plants > Phyllosphere > Phylloplane/Leaf | place... | reverse complement strand
CCAGATTGAGCCCGGGATCCTTTTGGAAATGGGAAGATCTAGGATAGGCGGCCAACCTCCTGGAGAAAGCAATGTGCATAGACCAGGTGAGTAAGGATGCAGCTCCGTGGACCGCTCGTCGGGCCTGATAGGTGGTGGTATCACACCCTTCTCAAAGGAACCGTACGTGACACTAAAGCGTCATACGGCTCCGTCCCGGAATCAGGGCCCCTCTTTCCTTTGACCAAGGGGCGTAGCGGCCTGTCGGTATTTGGTCAAAAGTAAGCGATTTCTTTTCATTCATTCATTGATGAAAGTTTTCGCTTTCTTTCAAGTCCAAGCGCTAGCGGTAGAATGACGTCGCCAGAAGAAAACCTCCGGCCCGCTTTTTCCCCACTACCTAATTACGTTAGGACCACTGAACAAAAAAGGTTGACGAACATAGTTTATGCGCCGCTAATTCCGCGGCTTGTCGAGCATTTGACAAAGTAACACCATCCATTTCAAATGGGATTTGTCCCGTGGACACACGAGCAATCCAACCCGTAGGATTTCCCTTTCCTCTTCCCATTCTGACTTCTGTAGGTTTCCCGGTAATAGGGAGATCTGCGAGAACTCTTACCCATATCTTACCATTTCTTCGAAATTGTCCGCTCATAGCACGATGGAAATGTCCGATTATAGCCCGGCGCGCTGCTTCAATGGCTCGATATGAAAGACGACCAGCTCGTAAACTTTTAGTGCCATATCTTCCAAAACCAAGTTGTGTACCGTCCGGTTTGCAACCTCTACTACATCTGCCCTTACGATATTTACTATATTTCGTACGTTTCGGATATAGCACGTCCTTTTCATTTTTTACTATAAGAAATCCACACTTTGACACCTAAGATTCCGTAACGAGTAGATACTTCCGCAGAAGCATAATCGATTTTCTGGTCTAATACATTACAAGATGTTTTTCCATACTTTCCGCATTCAGTTCTTGCAATTTCTGCACCTTCTAATCGACCTGAACAAGATATACGGATCCCCTCTACGCCCTTTTTCATTACTAATGGAATATTCTTTACAATTTGACTAAAAATTTTTCGAAATGATCTTCTTTTGTTTTTCGGTTTAACTGATATGTCTTGAGCAATCGGAGAAGCACTTTGATAAACAGATTTGATCTTTTTCGATTCAATTAAGGTAGACGTCTTTGTTCTATTAGCTAAGAAAGATCTCATTTTTTTGACTTCGTTCAAATACGAGTTGTACCCGTAGGGAATTCTTCTGTTTTTGAGTATGATCTCTATCATCATCTCTATTCCCTTTATCAATTCTCTTATCCCCCCGTTATCTATGAATTTTTCTATCAATTTCATTACCTTATCCTTTCCCATGAGGTTCCAACATTTTCTCCAACATTTTCTGTCTATTCGTTCCCTTGCATTTTTTGGAAATTCTTTAGAATTGACTCTTACTCCATCCCTTGGAAAGAAGAAGGTAGCACCGAAGAAAGGAAAGAGTTGTATGTTGTTTTTTCTGTCCCCCTCGAATCGCAGATCATTTTTTTTTCGAATGAAGTGTGTCAAGCTCTTTTTTTCTTCTGTCAAATCCTTTTTCTCGCTGTTCGATCTTTCGACAAAAAAAGCGATGCGAGAACGTATTCTCTGAAGACAGTTTCTTTCCTTTAAACGTATTCTATTCATCTGCGATGTTTCAAGCACTCCCGGTTCGACGAAATGATGACGAACGTTTACTGGATCGAAATGTATTTTGTTCTTTGTATTGAATAAGTATTGCATGACCAAATAATTGAAGGAAGGTCTGACTGCTGCGAGTGTCCTTTTAAGTGGATGACTTTGATGTTTTTTTTTGTAGCTGTACTTCGTTTTTTTGAAAAAGAAAAAGAATAACTTCGTTTTTTTGAAGGATTCTTTTTTTTCGATCATAAATTCTATGTTATTTAGAACCTCTGCGTATTTCGGCTGCTTTAATTCCCCGCTTCCCCGAAGTGATGACGAAAGATGATTCTTTATGGATGTTGATCGGTCATGGTATCCATAGCCTTGCTTCTTTTTTTTCCAAATCCTGATTTCGTTTTTCTTTTTCTGGTCGTCGAGCATGATCGACTCAACTCTTTTCCCGGCACAAAAGCCTAACACTTTCTTTCCTTCTTCTTGTAGACTGGAAAAAGAAGTTTCAGAAAGACATTCGATCTTCCCTACTTTCCCAAATTCCCACCACTGGGCAATCTTCATTGCGTACTTCTTCTTCCTTTCGCGTCTGGATTTTTCCCCTTTTTTCTTTCGTCGTGGACTACGGGGAATAAAGAAATGAATTACAGTTCTCTTTTGAAAATGAATAATAATAGACCTACCGAGTCGAAAGCCAAAGGTGAGTCTCGTGGGTTGGCGTATCGAAGCGAAATAAGATCTGAGATTGATATCTTGATAGACTAATTTACCATAATAATAAATAGAGTCAATGTTTACATTTTAAGTAGAAGTGGGAAGAACTCAAAGATAGGTCTTCT
>Ga0209574_10000003_pt1:85000-122500 | contig 198687 bp, 104 predicted proteins | sample AgamicMgMarz_FD_187168 | JGI IMG/M metagenome (GOLD analysis project Ga0209574, IMG submission 187168) | Agave microbial communities from Guanajuato, Mexico - Mg.Ma.rz (SPAdes) (version 2) | ecosystem: Host-associated > Plants > Phyllosphere > Phylloplane/Leaf | place... | reverse complement strand
CCTGCCCTACTTCTTATCTCATCTATCTCACGGGTAGTGGTCTTGATCCTGGTGAAGGACAAGGATTCGTGTCCTTTTCGCTGCTTTTTACATCTATAGCAAGTCCCTCTTCAGTTGCAGTGCACCTTTCTGCCTTGGATCGAGTTGAATTGAACTTCAAATAAGATCAGAAGGGAGAAGCGCCTAGTGAGCTAAGATTTTGACTGGGAAACTAGAGAAAAGAGCAGGTAGCGCATAAAGCCCTTTGAAAGCGTACGTAACATTCCTTTCTCCAGTCATAAAGTCCTCAGCTAATGGATATTGATTGAGTGGGGAGATTTCTTTACCGTCTAGTTCAAGGTAGAGCAGAAGGAGATCCGCTGTTAGCAATTCAATCAGTAAGCGCACTTATTCTTCTTCCTTAGTACGTAACATTCCTTTAAGTCTATCTGACTTATTCAGTTCCCTTCGTCGAAGTATTCCTGGGAAGAGATCAATTCGAACCACTTCTATTTAACGTCAGAGGAACGAAAGAATAAGAGTTTGAGTTCAGATTCCTTTCCATAAATGCTGACAGAAAGAGTGAAAGCGTTTAAGTGAAGTGGAGGTACGAAGACTTTTTTTAGGGAGAGGGTTAGCGAGTTAGGTGTTTAACGAGAGATTCATTCTTCGTTTAGGTACGAACTGTAAGTAGAGTGAAAGCGCTTTAGATTCGAGTTAGTTAGGTACTGGATGTGTAATTAAGTACTCCTCACATCAGTAGCATAGGAGAGGGAAAGTAAGTGGTATTCCTCGATAGGATAGTACAAAAGAAGGTGGAGTACTGGCATGAGCTGTCAACAAGAAAAGAAGAGAAGAGTCCCTTTTCATCGCCGAAGAAAAGAATAGGATTTCCCATATTCTTCACGTTCAAAGGGTATAGGTGGAAAAGTACGTGGTATTAAACTTGCTTGGGGGTAGGGAAGAGTTATTCTTTCAAACCAGCTTTGGGCTACGCCACGTCTAACTGCAGAGTTCCGGTCGAAGAACTGATAACTGCAATTCAGCGAGGCGGATTCTCTTTTCAAGCTGACATAGTTAATGTCCTTTTCCGGAACAATCAGCCAGCCACTAAAGAAAAACGCTAAAAGAGCACTAGACTGGGGAATAGAGCGACTGATTTAGTATTGCATTGAGGGGAGACTTCTGACGGCTCTCTCTCATGCCCGGCCACTCGGTCACTTCACTTACTGCAAACTTCATTCTCCTTAAACGCTGACTTAAAAGGTGAGGCTTAGAAGAAAGAGAAGAGTTTGGGTATTAATCAGCCCACGGTTCGTAGCAACAGGGTCTTTTCCAGCTCTAGCAGCATCCGTCTTTTCGGCAGCCATTCTTTCTTGCTTGACTGCTCCTACGACTTTAGCAGCCCTAGCCTTAGCAGCCGGGTCCTAACAGAGCAACGATTTCTTGTTTATCAGCTCTAGCTACGTTTTCTGGACTTAGCCTGTCTAATGGCATCATATAGGAGTGCTTGTTGTTAATCAGCTCCTGCGCCTATGAGCGGTTCGTTCGCTTACTTATCATTCCAAAGGAAAGTCTTGAAACTCTTCGCGAACTTCTCTTACTCAATCTGTTTACAATGGAAGTTAAAGCAGAAAATCCCGATACGAAAGAAATAGCAATTACACTTTTTTTAGGAGTACTTTCTAAATAGAATTATTCTAACACTTATGGAATGGTTTAGGTAGTACTTTATACTGTGAGTCGATCATTTCCAAGATCTAATTCAACTTTCTTCTTCTCATAGGTACGAAGTGACTCGACTGAAAGGAATGAGTTGTTGTTGGTCTTGTATGCAAGACCTTAAAAGAAAGAATGATAGACAGACGCTTGAAAAGTAAGCCTTTCACATGAGTTCGCGTTCCATTTCCGGTAGATGAGAATAACGCTACCTTCAACTCTTCCCTTGGACTTGGAAACTGACTTCCGTAAGAGGAGAGGCTTCATTTTTCGCTTCGCACTTCTCTCCTGGCTTTCGCTTCCATCTTCTCTCCAAAGATGGCTTCGGATGACGCTTCCGTCAGATCCTATCAGAAGATTCATTCCAGGCATTAGGACCCCACCCTATGAGAGGTACTCTTACCGCGGTGGGAGAGGGGTTAACGTTGTCGAAGAGTACATCAGGAAGGTCAAAGGCATGTATGGATTTGTCGTTTGCCTAACCCGTTAGCTAAACGTCTACGTAATCGGCTTCGTCTAATCCCTCTCAAACTATTATTTACACTCCTAAAAAGGAGAAGAATTTACGGAAGTTGTTAAGGAATGTCGACGGGCGGATCTGGAATTCCATTGATAAAGGTTAGGTGAAGTAGCCCTCTTTCTTTACTTTGCAGAATCTGAGTCCATAACATTAGGGATAGGTTTCTTTTGTTAACCTGCTTTATGCCGCCTAGTTAAAGAAACTATTTAAGCTCTTTCAATAGGGGCCTGACGAGGTCACTGGTAGAGTCAGAATGGCGAAACTCTTACTTCCGAGTACGAGGATAGGAGTGAACTTACATGGAACGAACTCAAGAAGAAGTGGCCAACGGGAGAGGGAAATTCCGTTTCATAGTATTGGTGTTAACCAGCTCTAGCTACTACTGAGTTCGTCCCATAGCTCCTGTCGTTCCAGGGGATAAAGGAGCTATTACTCCTCCACACGGAAACGCTTCCTTCTTATCTTCCAACCTCGGATGGCGAAACACTTACTTATCAACAGGTAGGAGTGAAATGAAGTGGAACGTAGGAGTGTAACGTAGTGAAACGAACTCCTACTTCTGAAACGCTACCATCTTTGGACGGGTTCTAGGGCAAGGGATGGGGATTTGTTATTTGGCCAAAGGCAACTGATTCAACACCTGCTACCCATACAGCGATGAAGATTCTCCGTTCATGCTTACTTAGTTAGTGAGCCACCAAATAGGGGTTTAGTTAAACAGCTTTGTCGGCTAGCTCAGTAATTCAAAAGGGAAGTTAGTCTTTGGTTACCAGCCTTAGCAACTCGGTGTTTAGCTACGCGCGCCTAGCAACGGTTCTCTCTCTTGGTCTTATCTCCTGCGCCTAGGACCTGTCCGCGACTAGGGTAGGGTGCCTAGCTACTGTCCCTAGCAACAGGTCGTTTAGCAACGCGCACCTAGCAGCCATTCTCTCTTTACCAGCTCTAGCTCGCCCGTCTGACCCGCCCTCTTCCCTCTATTAGTGCCGTTCCTTTCCGTCTTCTCTTTATGGGCTTTTCTGGAATCCCGATGTTAGTAGGGTGCTTTTTTCTAATCCTGTACAAACATGATTATTGGTCCTCGCTACGCTCGTACTCACTCTTCAAACCCTAAGGGATAACAACGAAATCACGTATGCCTCACTTTCCGAATTACATAAGAGAAGTTCGTTATATTCAACTTTTCTTCTTTCTCCGCCACTTGCATTCGAAAAGCCAGCGCCCAATAGAGCGACGCCAAGAGTGGATCAGGCCTTATGGCGCCGGTCAACGTCTGGTAGAGTAGGAGCCAAGTCAAGGTGAAGGAGGGAACGAACTAAGAAGAAGGGCAGGACACGGGAGTTCATAGGGAAAAAGACCTATTTTTCGACGTAAACACCGTATTTTTGGCTTAAAAGAAGGCCATGGGAAATAACAACGGATGGAATAACAGGAGTAGTACCCAATCCCGTACAATGGTTGCTCGTACTGGAACTCTATAAGCAGCTATGGCTTAAGAGAAGAGGATAGAAGTCGCTCGACTGAAAGGAGGAGTTCGAGGTATGGAATTGAATTTGTTTTGACATAAGTAAAGGAATTCTAAGTTATAGAAATTGAATAAGAGAAGAGAGGTCCACAGAAGGTTGTCCACTTTAATGAATAGGGAACTTGCCATTCCCGCATCTTATTATTTCTTTTTTCCTCAATCTAATCCTGTTTACGGTCTTTTCTTGCAGTTCGCGATCGCCTAGATAGCTTCACCCCTGCCATACCATATGTAAAGAAATTGTTTCGGTATCCATCATTCCAATCTTTGGCCTTCGTTTTATCCTTCCTACTTCCGACGGTATCTTTCCCTATCCGTTCCTTTCTTACTGTTAGTGGTAATCGTTCTAGAAGTAGTACTTCATTCACAGTCCCCGAGCCGTCTGAGTAGAGGTAAATAGGGCGCTTCCTCTCCCGATCGGGGTGGGAGAAAGAATAAAGCAAAGAGATTCACATGTTGTATAACCAAGAAAGAAAAAAGAGGTATTGGCTGGCTAGCGGGCGGCTTACTCTACGCCAAGGGCGAAGGGCGGGCTCCTCTTCGTTCCGATCTAAAATAGCCGTACCGTAGGAGAGAAGAAAAGAGGATTATGAAAGGCAGTTTAACCAAGTGAGGTCGGAATAGCATTGGATGAGAAAGCCTCTTTATCCGTATGAGAAAACTGCTCATGATGCGAAGTTTTCTGGATAGAAGGGTCATCCTCCTAGGCTACTACTTTTCCCGGTTCTTCGGAAAGGAAAAGAATGAAGTCGGAGCTTTTCTTTGAAATTGAGTAAATGGATGTCCACAGACTCCTAGGCGTCAAGGTGAATGGTATGGTTTGCTCACCCTGAAGAAAACTCGTATAGAAACAAAGGGCTTGCTTCCGCATAAGATAAGAATGGTCTGGTGTCTATAAGGCTGAAAAACTATACAAAACTTTCGGGTCTGCTTCACCTTTAGTGACAGTCAAAATTTGTATAAAAGAAAAGGTCAATGGTGAAAGTTCCGAGTAGAACTCCTAGTCCATAGTCGAAGCCCAACATGACTCTTTGACAGTTCAGCTCAGTCCAATATTCCTCCTCTTTAGAGTTGGAGACGAGTGGCTTCCACACTCCTCCCTTTTTGGGTCTATCGCTTTGCCTGAACCAAATTCTTTGAATGGTTGTCGTCCCACTATTTCTTTCCTATACTTCTTTGATTTTTCTTTTGTTGGCAGTGCGGAGCCCGCTCATTGGGATTCTCGCCTTCTACTGTTAAGATTCAACGTTTTTGCAGAGTTTCTTGAGTAACTTTGAAGTAATCAATTACGTCAGCTCGACTTGCTAAAGCATATGTGGAAATCAACCTTGATCTGTGACGTTCCGGCTAACGTTGCATCGGGCAGGAATCCTCCAACTCTGAACACGCACTTCAAAACCTCATGCATCCGTATCCACCAAATGCATTCCTCTTTCGTAGAATGACGTTCGTCTATTTCAATATCCCCTGTATTCGTCTTTTTTTTCACCTTATTTCGTCTATGGCTGGCCATACCCAACAATCTCTTCAGCCTGTCCCGCGAGACAGCTGACAGGTCAATAGGTATTTTAACTTCCGATCCAATTAGAAGAACAAAGTAGCTCGACTGGTAAGGAAAGGTACCCGAAGGAGTGTACTCGGACTCCCTTTTTTTTCTTGAGAAAGACCTCAAGAACTCTTTCGCTTGAGAGATAGACCAACCTCTCGTCAACCTCAAACTTGGGGGCGCGAGAAACATAAAAAAACGTCGAATCGCGTTGGACTATATCTTTTTGAGCTCCAACCATTTCGTTTTTTCGTCACACTTCGCCCTGGAATTTCAACATCAAGCGCATGCACTGACCTGTCGTCGCCTTATACACCTATTCTATCGCAACTATTTTTCACCTTTCTTTGCTGGGGGCAGGTTCTGACCACACGATGTACCAAGAAGACATCACCTATAGACTTATTCGTCTCCTTTTATGGGTATAGGGGCATGAACTAACAAGCATTCCTTATGTAAACAACAAATGCAATCAAAAACCACTCACCCCGCAGAGCACCAAGACGCATGGATTGCCAATTCTTATTAATCATAGCAGTCATCACCAGCTTCGGCCCTTTCCCTTTCTCGGATTTCAACAGATCTCGCCTTTCTTTTGACGCCTGCCTTGTGTTGCTAGGAAATGGCTGACAGCCTTTTTCGAGGTACGTAGTGAACACCGGGAGAGGTACGTAGTGAAAAGACTGAAAGGAGAGGATTGAAAACGCACGCACTAGCACTAGTATATATATGGTGATATCAAACTCTGACGCCCGAACACAAGCATACCTTATTATTATGAAAAGGGGAAAGGGGCTAAAACCAAAGCGAGCTGACAACTGCGAGACTAGGAGAATAGGAAAGAAAAGGTATATAATCCGTGCCTTCGTTCCGGCTATAGTCCCATTAGCAAGCGAGTAGGGGAACCGTTCCTTCCGTTCAGTAAGGGAATACAAGCATTACGGGGATAAAGGAAAAAGGAATATGAATATGACTCTTCCCAACTCTTCTCAAGCGAAGCGTAGTGAGGAAGGAAGGGAAGAACGTCACGAGAAAGGCTAAGTGAAGTACTTCTCGGGACTTCTCTTTTCTTCTTTCTTATTATTCTCTTCTCTTCTTGCTTATCACCGACTTTCCGAGCGTAGTCTGTAGTAGGGAGGGCCATTCTCGCAGGAAGTAGCATACTCATGTTGCCTGCTTTCGTTCCTTTCGTCTCGAAGTAATAGTTCAAATTCAGTAATAGTTCAAATCCGAAGCACTGGCTAGTGCATTAAGGTGGCTTTTATTACTCCGGGCCAGCAGTGAACGAAGTATTAAAGTAGAGAAAGCTAGCGTTCCGTACTCAGCCGGCCAAGCAAAACTCCAGCTAAGCTAATAGCTCTAATTGTAGGATATCTAAAAAATCTGCTCTTCTTTGTTGCCTTCCTTCTCTTCGGGGTAGCTAGATTAGTCGCAATAGTCCTTATTAGTAAACTCCAGCCTCGTTGTTAATTGACTCCCTACTTCAACTAAGTTCCCAGACATATATTAACACCTTTAGAGTCAAACATATGTCGTTCTCTAGGGAGTTATCGCTGAGACTTTGACCCTTCTCAGGGTAGGTCATGGTGACAATAAAGACTATAGAAACTCCATATCTGTCAAGTTCTACTAAAGAAAGAAGGTACGGTCGAAGCAAAGGAGTCACAAACCTTCAACTCATCGAGGAAAAGGCAATCTTCTAAACTAAAAGCTGACGATACCAAGCTTCAAAGCCCGATGCAATTCAAATTCTTAGTCATTCGCTCCCACTTCCTACCTCGTAAACCTTATTCATTCGTTTAGGGCGAGTGACTTCGTACCTCTCCTTCCCTATTTATTTCGTATTGATACCTACACCTAGTGAAAAACTTAGTAAGAACTCAATGGCATTGCCAATACCTGTGACAGAAGTAGTCCGATGCCCCTAACCGATCTACGAGATACCAGCGCTTGCATCATACCTCGTTTGGAGCGAGGCTCAGTCCGTTATTGGCTATCGACAACTTTTGTTGCTTGCAAGGTTGGATCTTCAATGCAGTAGTTCTTTCTTTGAGAGTGCGGTGTGGACCGTATCCGACGAACCGCATTTACCGACTGCGCAATACGTTAGGCTCCAATGGAATCCTCTTCCCTCTCAGATCCGTTGGGCTGCTTGCTGCTGGTACGCCCTTTCTGACATGTCCACATTAACATTCAATACGGGTGTGATCCACGTTCTTTACTTTTGGAGCCTTTAACCGGTGCTTTGACTTGTCAAATAAGGAATCTATGACGCGGCGGGCATCTCGGTCCGGAGTGAGCACTTCAACCGAGGTAGGGAGCACTGCCTTACTTTGTTTAGTGTTCCCAGCTACCCCAGCCCCGGCTATCAACCATAAACTAACGATTGGTAGGACGGGAGGATATAAGTACTGCTTTCGGCTGTTCGCCCTTTGGGTGAATAGCGGCCAGGGAATGGTCCAAAAAAGTCTAACCGACGTTCTTGGTCAATAGAGGAGGCGACGTTCTTCATTTAGGAGCAAGGTTCCCGGGACGGCTTTCTGTAACGCGGGTAAATTCAAATGGGAAATTGACTGATTTCGGCTGTTATGCTATTGTTTATTTGTCATATTCCATACCTTGGAAGTGTGATCTACGGAAATTCGTTATTGTAGACCTTAGCCGCGGTGACACTTGAGTGTCCCTAGTCTCCCCTCTACTAAATAGAGTTGTCTAAGACATAGGCTTCTTTCTTCGCAATTGCCTGTCCTCATTCTCATAGCGGGGATTATAAAGTTCAGTTGTTTCGCCGCCTTTCTCAGTATATATTGAAGTCAAAATTCGTATATATATTCCATATATGGGCATTCTGCGTGGCCTTGACGTCAACTTTGATTGACCAGTTCAAAAAGTCAATAGAGACCTCTCTTCTTCAGTTCATTCTTCAACAATTGAATCAGATCAGAAAGCTCCAGAAAAGAAGCAACTCCAGATAGAGGTCTCTCGAGCCCGTAGGAGAGAATACCTGGTCACTACGAAAGAAGAACGGGCATCACTAAAAGAGCTCATCGCTTTCGGGTAGTCTGCTTTCTATCTTGATAATCCAAGAAAAAATCTCTTCTACTAATACATTCACCGAGGCGGTCTACGGGTCGGGTCGTGGAGGGGTAGTCCCTCTCTGCTTTTCCACTCGAACCATAACCGGAACTGGAACCTCCATCTAGACCTAGACCTGACACCCTGTCACGAACTATCTGAAAATCTAGTCTCGGTGGAGCAAGCGGAGGCTCGAAAGCCGTAGCGCGCTAGTGCGCTCTCCGTTTTCTCGCTTGAATGGGACTTTTTTTGTCAAAGCCCTGTAGTCGTCTGGTTTCGGGAGCTAAACGACTAACTCAAGAACGAAGTCCGATCAGAGGAGACAGTCATTTGAATGCCTTATCGGGAATCCTTGTTCCAGGTACGTAACCCTGCAGCCTAGCCGCCTCCTAGCCCGTTCAATAGAAAGAAATTCACTCGTGAAGGGCACACATCGCGGAATCTATTTTGTATACACACTCAAAAGAGTCTTAACGTATTCAGGTATTCGATTAATATTCGATTGGGTAATTGGCTTTTATAGAAAAAGCTCTTTGAGAACTTCTTTTCCACCGGTCTGAAGTTACATAGGCTGTACTATAAGACAAATAAGCCTCTCCAGACCAGACAAGTGCGCGGCGAGCCCACGCAAAGGGTGACGTTAAGATATGCCAGATTCCACCAAGTATACAAATGGAACCTATCCATACATGTCCCCCGATTATATCTTCCAAATCGTCCACACTAACAATCCATCCTTCGGAACCAAAAGGTGATTTTAGTAAATAACCAAATATCATACTTGGGCGGCTGGTGACTATAGTAATTTTGATTCAATCTCCCCCTCCTGGAGCCCAGGTATCATATACGCCCCCAAAATAAAAAAGAGCCTTGAATAAACGAAGAAAAGCGCCTATACCTAAGCCCAAAAAAAGGTAATTTTCTTTCTATCTTTCTACACATAACCGAAGAATGGAAAAGATTCTTCTTCAGTCTCAGGGCCCAGAAGTGCATGATAAATACCACCAAAGCCAAATACTGCCGAAGAAATTCAGTTCAGTACTCCAGATACAAAGTATGGAAAGGTGTCTCTAACTTCCCCACCGGGGCCTACTCCCCAACCGTCAGTTGCGTTGTGGTACAGTCAAATTTATCCTTGTTCATACATCGGCTTCTCTGGTACGAAATGAGCCACTTCAAATAGGTTCATTACTCCGGCCCAGAATACGATTAATCCGGCATGGGCTACATGAGCTCCTTCTAGTTTACCGGATAAATTGATAAGCCGAGCATTCCCGGCCCACCAAGCGAAACCGGTGGTTTCTTGGTCACGACCGGTTAAAGCGTCAGTTCCATTAAAGAGCGTTTCCACGGGGTAGAACCTCCTCACTCAGGGAATAGTTGGTTTGAATGAGGCTGATCTTGAGCCGCCATCCAAGCACGAATACCTTCGTTTAAGAGTTGGTGTCAAAAGTAACAAATTTTTGATCTTCGGCTGCACTCCTTTCCTGGGAAACGAAGTCGCACGTAGGTTCAAAGCCAGACCGACTGCCCCAAGAGCACTCATCCATAAACCGGTTACTGGTACTTTGAACATAAAGAAATGTAACCAACGTTTATTGGAAAAAGCAACCCCGGGACCAAAAGCGGTTAGCGGTGACCATTGAATAAGTTTCTTCAGCTTGAGTTGGGTTAAAAGCCCGGAATGTATTTGCCCCATCACCATCTGGAAATCTTTTCTTTTCTACGGTAGCACCATGAATAGCGCATAGTAGAGCGGCGCCCAATACACCGGCAACCCCCATCATATGAAATGGGTTCAGCGTCCAATTATGAAACCAAAGAAAAAAGAGGATGAATCGAAATCTAGCTGCTACGCCAAAACTAGGTGCAAAGAACCAACCAGACTGACCTAGTGGATAAGGAATACAGAAACAAAAACTTTTTTTGGACCAGAGAATGCGATTGCATTATAAGGGCGCAATTGAACAGATCGAGCAAGTTCGAATTGACGTAACATAAAACCTATTAGTCCGAAAGCGCCATGAAGAGCAACAAAAGTCCACAGGCCGCCTAATTGACACCAACGAGTCAAATCCCCTTGTGCTTCAGGACCCCATAGTAACAACAAAGAGTGTGCGTCACTATTAGCAGGAGTAGAAAGAGCTGCAGTTAAGAAATTGCAACCTTCCAAATAGGAACTGGCCAATCCATGGGTATACCATGAAGTTACAAAGGTTGTACCTGTAAACCAACCTCAACAAGCGAAATAAGCACAAGGAAAGAGCAATAGACCAGACCAACCTACAAAAACAAAAAGGTCCCTCCGTAACCAGTCATCCATAATATCAAATAAATCTTTTTCGTCTTTGGTAAATTTACCAACGGCTATAGTCATAGTGATCCTCCTATTCAACTACTTCAACCATTTCCGAGCACCTCATAGCATTTTTTGGAGTCCGAGAATTCGATCAGTTCATTTTTCTTTATGTATTCTTTTCTTTCTCGTACACTGACCAAAGGCAATAGGGTTTCAAAAAAATCCTTTATCTCCGCGTTAACTGAATTCATCTTTTTTATGCCTTTATAGCAATGAAAGTGGTTGAGTAATTGGAAAGTTTTTCAGTTCTTTGATCCTATCCCAATCCGAAAACAAATGCTTCTCTTGCGCTTGCCTGAAAAGGGGATACCGGACTTGATAATCAATTCAAAGAAATGGCCAAACGCTTTCTTCATAGATGAGATGAAGGCATCCGCCGATCAGACGATTTTCACGTCTTCGAACTGCTAGCTTCAGAATGTGGAAGAAAATTGACTCAAGAAAGATAAGCCGACAGAATCTGTCACATCCTTTTGCTTCCCTTACTTTCCATGTGGGAGCTAGGTAAGCGAAGGCTTATCTTCTTATATTGTAGCGCAGGGACTGACGTACGGAGCTTATGAGAAAACTCATTGCCGAAGTACTTCCTCTCCCACAACCAACCATACCTTCTTTTCGGCTGCCTATTCCTAAAGAAGATATTTGAAATTGTCTAGAAACATTCTATAATAAAAAATACATATATAATAAAGGGAAAAAGAAGACATGAGATCAAGTGAGAACTCAATAATATTCTTCCTCTTATTGAAAGAAATTATAAAGATTTTCTTTATTGAAAAGAAGAACAATACGAGTGAGAACGAACGAGCTACTCGTCAGATTCGAACTGACACAGGCTTTGAAGATCAAAATAGCCCTATCTTCCATCAACAAGGAGTAGCTTTGGTAACGCAGTTCGGTTAGCAGGCATGCCGCCTTCAAAAGTATGCTGGCTCACCTCTTTAAAGAGTCCTCTATCCCGCCCCCCCCCTAGCCACCTACCTACTCGTGCTCGTAGCTCGATCGGAGGTCTTCTTTGTGGTCCGGCGGAAGAAGTCGTCCTCCTCTTTCTTCAGTGAATTGCTCAGTAGTGCTTCGCCACTACCGTAGCTGGCGGAAATAGCTTAATGGTAGAGCATAGCCTTGCCAAGGCTGAGGTTGAGGGTTCAAGTCCCTCCTTCCGCTCCTGGCTTCGTCGTTTAGTGGTAAGGAGTGGAGTAGGCGGCGAGTCGAGTGCATAAGAGCACTTTACTTTAGTGAGTTAGAGAGAGAGGCGAGCAGCAAGCAGAACAAAGTAGCGGTTCTGGAAGAAAACCTACTCAACATAAATCTGCGCTGGCCTTTCAGCCGTTGCGCGCTAGCGCGCTTCTGTTTTTCAGCGGGCTTCTTCGTCTATCCGTTGAGTAGAGGCTATAAGTAGCTAGCTAGCGCAAACGCGTTTTCTATTTCTTCTTATTAGTAAGAAGAAATAGGCTGCTAGTTGTAGCTATAAGTGTACTAGTGAATAAGAAAAGCAGATTGATCTTACTAATGACGGATAGAGATGGAGGCAATTCTCTTTTCGGTGCCTCGTTTCTTTTTATTAGTAAGAACGCCTCCAACTTCAAATGATAGGAATCCTATCGATAAATAAGAGGCATAAGCATCGCCTCTCGATCCAATCCATCTTCCCTTTCCCCCCCTTCACGAGATGGAATTCCGGAACCTAAACAACTCAGTTGAGAGCTCCGTGACCGGTTCAAGGGAAGGTCCACCAATAATTGACTCAGGTTCCCCCGAAAAAAAAACTTATCTGTTTCTTGATCCCTCATTCAAAAAATCCGCTGTTACTGAATCATTAAAGGCATAGACTTGGAACTTCTTTGTAAAATTTTCGCAGGTGTTCGTCAACGATCAAAGCCGCTGAACGGCAGAAAAGAGTTGAGAAAGAGGGCTAGGCCCAGGAGTGCTTTCAGGGACTGGAGAAGAGGGGTAGATTATAGAGCTAAGGGCAGATCGAAGGGTTGTCCATTGGGATTGGGCATGGACGAGCCTCGACCAGCATTGATGAAAAAATGAAAAAAGAAACTTCTCCCATCGCATCATTAACCGGTGTAGGATTCAAGATCAGGTCAAGGGAGCCTCCGGCTTCGACTAATCAGTGATCCCTGAGCCTACCTAACACAGATGCCCCTGAAATAGGGGATTGGTTGATCGGAAAGCTCAGGCATTCCATACAAATCTTTCTGATCCGCTAGCTGGTGGTCTTCTCTTTTCTTTTCATCGAATCGACAGCATTCTAAGGTTTCAAATTCCGGTTGTAAAGCTCCAGAAGGGGGAGAATGGGCACAGCCCCACCAGCAGCCCAGCCCGTCCGACCCGAAAGGAATTGAAAATGAAAGAACAATCTGTGTACACTATATATGGAGTAGAATGACTATCCTTAATCTCCTCTTCTCGCACTTCCTCCCCCCCTTCCTTTTTCGCCGGCAGGTGATGAGCCCATGCTTTTCTTTTTCAGTATTGTTTATTATGATTGATCTGTAGTTCAAGGGCACTCTTCAACATCTGTTTCCTACTTTTTTTGAGATGGGACCAGACGTAGAGTCCCGCCGGTCGGCCGGGAAGGGATTTTTTCTATGGATTTTGACTCGCGCGTCGCGAGCAGGTTCTTCTCTTTCCCCCGAGGGAAAGCCCTTTCCAGTCCAGATGGACATTTATGTTTTGAAAGCCTACCCTAATAGGAGTTCCTATCTCTACTTAATATCCAACCCGATCTAATTCGTGGTGGAGTGCTTCGAGTAGGACCCGATCCCATCCCTGCAGTCAAACTCCTTCCTGACCCGGCGTTCAAGCCTGACAAGCTGGAATGCCTTTCGTTAGGAGACTGCCCGAGGCAATGAAATGGAAGTGGGATGTGGAATGTGATTGGTGATGGATGGTGGTTATGAAATAGGTTCGGGATCATCTCGCATGACGATCTGTATCCGCATGACGTTCTGCTGTTGAAGCGGGAGGGTGAGGTTTGTTTCATTGAAAAAGAAATGCTTTTCCATGATCGACACGAGTTTGAGACAGCGTCTTGAACTCCGGGACCGCACTCTGTATGTCGGCCGATCGTTCCTCGGCTAGGCAACTACTAATCCTTCTTCTCGTTATTCTCGCCTTTCTTCTAAAAAAGTCTTTTTTTGCCTTCGGCTATTACTTGAATTTGGCCCAACATTGGATTTGTTTTCAAAGAACCAAGGTCATTCAATCTTTTCTTTTATGCTAAAAAAACGAAGATAATTACTGTCTTTGGAAAGGAAAGAGTTGTTCCCCGTTCTACTGGTTTTTGAAAGCTATCAATCTCCTCTTCCCCCATATTTTTGATCCTTCTCGCATCGGTTCTGCATCAGATGATGAACCCATGCGAAAACTTTCTCTTTTCTTTTCGCTCGATAGGTAGGCGTCACGATTGAGTCGAAAGCCTACCAAGGCATAAAGGTGGAGATTTGAGCGAGAGCCCGAACGAACGGGGGACGCTCTAACATGAAGATCGAAAGCTCCACTGTTCTGAATAGTGAAAAAGACTTTTCCAAATTCGATCAAATCGATCTATAATCTCATCATCTGTTAGGTGGGCTAACCGACCGACCGAGTTGGGCTGAGCGTCCATGTCACAGAACCCTTCTGACGCCAAAATCCCATTTTTGATCGAATCGGAGCGGATCCAATGAATTGGCAAATGAGAAATCTACCGTTTTAACACTCAGAAAAAACAACGAAAAAAAAAAAATAAAGAAAAGTAACTAAGACAAGAGCTAAGTAAGCAAGCTTCAAGGAGAGGTGCAAAAAGGCAAGGGGCTCTCCATCTCGTTTCTGTGTCCGGGATCTGGTAATCTAAGCTTTGCTTCTTCTGGTCGGCTCGTATTAGCCTGTGCTTTATTACAGCTATCGCTATCTCGTTCTTTTAGTCTTTTTAATTAACGGTAAAAGAATAGAAAGTCGCGGTCATGTCTTGCCCTCCTGACGTATAGTGACCGGTTTCATGTTTTCCCCGAATTTTCTAAGTTCCAGGCTCTTTTGCCTCTTCATCCATCTTCATTCCAAAGGCGAACATCTTTTTACTGTAACTGCTATGGTTTACAGTCAATAGTTCTTAACCAACTCTTTCTCGCCGAGCTTTCAAAAGGTTTAAGAGAGAATAGGGAGTAAGGGGGACCTTCGCTTCATTCTAAATTGGACCCGGACTCTCTTTTTTCTTCTCCTGCGGAGCTCTGTTAAAGTCACCGGCGGCAGGTTAGGACAGTTCTCTGCTGATTTGGCCCTGCGCTGATTCAGGAGCTTCTTCTTTAGTGACGGTTATGAAATAATAATAAAATCAAAAGAAAGAAGGGGGTGGACGAGAACAAGAAGCGTTCGCCAACGAAGATAGGCATAGCATTGCAAGCAAATAGAGCAGAGAGCTTACCGTTTGTTTCTATTAGAGTCGCTTTGAAGTTGTAGTCGGTCCGTCAGGGAGAATGAAGCTATATCCTCGCGTCCTTGCACGGAATTTCTTTGTCCAATCCCTGCTTTTCCCTTCCTCCTCCCCCCGTTCTATCGTCCAAAACAGGCCGTATGGAGTATAGCCAAGTGGTAAGGCATCGGTTTTTGGTACCGGCATGCAAAGGTTCGAATCCTTTTACTCCAGATTATGAACACCCGATCTCCTCTGTCAAGAACGAGCTGACGACTACAGGGGAAGTCCAAGCCATAAACCCTTCTTTTTTTTTCTTGTAGCAAAGTCATTATCAATGAATTCCCGAGCAATTCTCAACCAAGATATGCGATTCATTCCCTTCATGTATAAGGAAGAGTTCAACAGAAGCCATCTCTCTGACACTGGCTGTTCTTTCTACCTAAACTTGCTTTTCATCAAAGATAGGTGTGAGCGTCATACTTTTCTCGTCTCTGATCTTCTCTACTTTTTTGGCTGCTTTCTTTCATATGGGTGTAAGGTTCCTAATGTTCTAACTCATAAAGTAGAAAAGTCTAGTCGTTCTCTCTTCCTGACCCTTCGGCCAAGCCGCTTTTTCTGTTCATTGGATTGATAGCTTTTCCCTCCCCCCAACCGCTGTCATGTCCCGCTACGCTAGTTCTACTGTATGAGTTGAACGAAAAGATACGTATCTTTTAGTGAAACGAACTTCATAGCTTTCCTTCCTTGGCCTAAGAAAGATCGGAAGAATAGACAAAACAAAGACTGGTATCATGCCTTTTGAAATAAGGGCAACTCTCTCATCTCCTGCTGCATACCCAGTAATGAAAGCTACATATGGTAATCCTTCCCTTTCCCTACTTTATGGTCTTGTGAACGGAGTCAAGATAGGTATAGTTTCCCATAACAAGAATAGGAATACGCGAGCCTTCCCGATGTCTTTGAGTTCCTACTGGAGAAAGAAGGCTTCTTTAGGTCCTTTTCTAGTTCCGGGGATGGGGTCTGAAATCATCTATTTTTTGGTTAGAAAAAGCGAGCTTCTGGCAAAGCATCGGGAGGGAGTGTCATTGACCCATAAAAGGTAAAGTTGGCCCATACGACTTCCACCGCTAACCGATACGGCAATTAGACCTCTTACCTCCGCATGGACCGCTTAGAATAGACCGAATCGAAGCCGGTAAGCATTCACAATTTTCCAGGCTGCCCATTCTCTTTGTATGAAATTTCGTAGGTAAAGCCGTCCAGTACTACATCCTTAAACCTTCCATGTATTGCAGTCAGGGAATTTGCCTTGACTTATCTTCTATTACGTAGAAGTGGGCCAGCCAGTCTTCGATTCTCTTCCTAATTAATATCCATCTTTTGTTGTAAGCCTTCCGGTTTACATATGGAAAATATGGTGATATAATGCAGGGTCTTTCAAAAGAAAAATGGAAGTGTTATAAGTCCTTTTTTCTTGCTTTCTTGGTCTCCTTAATCCTGGAACTTTATCTATATCTATGAATCGTCTGATTCTTTGTCGGGGAAGAGCATTAATTTCTTTTTGATTTCTCTTGAAATCTTTCATTTTATTAACCTCCTCCAAGGCAATCGTAGAAGGCACTCTCACAAGTCCTTCTTGGTTGGATTCAAGCTCCTTAAGATATTCCTCTCCATCTGCCACATTGAGCTTCAATTCTCCCACGCCTGTCTCCAATTTCCGCTGACTTGGACCTCTTTCTTAGGTTTATCGTCAGACGGCCTTGGGTCAGTAACCTTTGAGGATGCCACGGTTCCAAGCACAACCTCGCTCTGATACCAGGTGTCACGGACTTCTAGCTTGCCTAGCTAACTTGCCCGCGCGGCACTTGTGCAACGGACCTCTCTTTAGTAGAACCCTATCTAAGACAGAAGAGAAGGAAGTTAAAGGAAGTTAGACGACATTACCAAACTTAGTATTGGTTTTCAGCTATTGGTTAATTAGTGTCTATTATGGCTTAGTTGCTAAGGGGCTGTCAGTGCAGGTGAACCGAACTCGTATGGCGTCAGTATGTATTGTTTCCGTCAGTCGTTATGCGTGCGAGATAGAGTACTTTCAGGAGTTCGCGAAGTCTATTAGTTGCTTGCTTTCATTTTTCGTCTTTCCCGCTTTGAGTTCTTTCTCATGTACTGCGTAGGGCCTTTCGGTTCAGTTCAGCTTCCTGCTCTCATAAGCAACTGGATGGCCCTCAACAGCCACAAGTGGCCATGATTTTTCCTCTCTTGGAAAGGTGCCCACCTTATCTCTTATATACGGATAAATTTTCCTTTTTTCTTCAATTCGAAATGAAAGTCGATATGGGGTTTTGCAAAGGCAAGGAGTGAGGAAAGGAGTTCCTACTCGACTATGAATAAGAAAAGGGGCTAGACTGGCCATCAGAACTCTTATATATAAGAGATTAAGAGATGAGCCAGAACAGTCTATCCTGTCTGAGTTAGAACCTGATCTCATGGATTCTGTCTCACCGCTCCGTGGGCTTCTATTGAGACAATAACTGGACTTGAACTAAGAGAAAAGTAGGGACCAATAATGAAAAGAGTCTTGATCCCATTCTCTTCTGTATTATAGTAGGTCTCACATGAGAAGGAAGAAATAACAGTACTTGTCAATTTCAGTTCCCCTTGAGAGAGAATAGAAGTCTCGGTTCCTAGCCGTCTTGATTCAATTAGGGTGCAAGGAAAGAAAGCCAGTGTAGTGCTCCCATTCTTTTAGAGGAGTTCTAACCTTAGATTAGGGCAAACTTATACTAAGTAGAAAGGGGCTTCTCAAGAGCTGCAGCTAGAACTCTACTTCCATCTTAGCTTAGCGCATGGAAGGGCACTATGATGAGAATCAGAGAAGGGGACTACTGGGCCATAAGTTCAACCACTTTTTTCCATTTGCCAATAGTGGCAGAATAATGCCACTCTCACAACACTTCGAAGGAGGGGCGCACAAATAAACCCGTCTAGGGAAGGTAGCAGCACAATCGAAAATAAAGGAACTGACGAGCATGTGAATTCGAAAGGCAAGCTAAACAAGCAAGCCGACCAAAAGGAAGCGTCATCTCATAGTCTCGCCAAAGCAAAGGCGCCAGTTAAGGCCAGGAGTGAAAACTATGAATGGCACGGAGGGGCTTCAAGCCAAAAGACCGATAGGGAGAGGGAGGACGGGTGAATAGACTTTTCAGTAAAGGAAGAAGGTAAGGAAGAGAGAACGAATAGACTGGATGAATAACTTCCCCTTCACCTTTCTTCCACGAAGCCATAAAGAAAGCCAAAGTTTATAAATCTATCTGCAATCCCGCTTTTGTGAGGTTTTATTCCAGCTCAGATTCACATTCACCACCGGTGGGGCAACTCGCTAACTTCTTCTAGAACGTATCTAGGACTAGGGCTCTAAAAAATTAGTCCTTCAAACTCAAACCCCGTACTCTTGTCTTTTGTCTATTCTAAAATCAATGTATGAATGGGGTAGTCAACGTCGGCCTTACGAGTGAACTGCCTTACTTACCTTAAGTCTAAGTAGACGTCGGACTTACCTTTGGCAACTTCCCATGAAGTAGTGCTTTCTTCTTTACTGGCTGTAACGTAACAAGCGAAGCACTTAAACTCGCTCGATTCCTTCCTTATACCTTTAGGTATTACTACCCTGCTGTGCTCGTAATCAGCTGAATAACATTTTCATTGAATTTTCGATTTCTCATGCGAGACGGAGGTAGACGATATAACGGGGGTTAACTACTTATTGGTTATTGGATTGGAAAGACCCATTGATGGCTATTCTCTTCGCTCTCAGTAGCTTGAGTAGACCGTTCGTCCAACTCTCCTGAAGGAGACTATACTTCCTTAGTTAGATAGCCGCTTCGTAACCTTCGCACTTGTTTACCGCTTGCTCTTCTTATTCATGATTATGCCGTTCGCAGGCATTACTGGTCAAACTGACTGGCCTTGGGGTAGTATTGAAGTAAGCTATCCCACCGGTGAATGAATTAACAATTCACTCTCAAGCGGGGAAATTACATTCCGTTTTAACTCAACCACTGGGAAGATTCCTCATTCAAGTGAAAATGTAGGCCAATTACTATAGCTGGGCCTTAGCGCTCTAAAGATACGAAGATAGAGTCTCGCATCCCAAGTTGAAGAAAGCACTTGTACACTCCTGGCCAGTAAAAGAAGCTGAAGCTAGAATGAAAGAATTTGCTTTAAAAGCACCATTTCTTACTGCTAATCCTTTCTCCCTACTCATTAATTAGAGCTTTGGAAGACTAAGTCCATCTGGAAAGGATGACGAGCGGTAGATCAAATAATATTAACAATCTAATATATCCGAGAAATGATTCTACAGCGGCAGGGACTGTATAGGAGGGGACTTAGGGAATCACAGGGCGATTCTTTCAATTGTAGCAGTGACCGGATCCATATGAGTAAGAAAGATTCTATAGAATAAGAATCGTACTGCGTGCGGTCAGGGAAAGACTAACTACAAACTGAAGTAGCAAGGCTTCTTTACAGATGAACATGGTCATGACGCTCGCTTTCACTCTTTTCATGCTAGGCTTTGCCTTTACATTTACAATAGGAAGCTGAACTGTGAAAAAAGAAATTACTTTACTTTGACTCTCGAGTGCCTGACGCCTGTCTTTGACTCAACTTTGCTTTTAATGTGCAGATTCACCAGTCTGAAGCTTCATCGCATATCACTATGAGACCTTGGCAGCTTTGGGATACTACTGTGACCCTGCTGATGCTTCTGTAACTTTCTTTTCTTATTCAATTAATTCCGTTTCTAAATTTATGCTTTTTTAGCAGCAAGTTTGCTTATCTAAAGATATAACCTAAAAGCAGCCGTACCCTTTATATACGATAGCACCAAATGAAACTGACTTCCTAAACCTTACGCATGGGAGAGAGGAGGGGAAGAGGATAGAAGACAGGATGTGACTACTGCTCTTTTCAAGCACTTAATTAGACGAGTATCGATAAGTAGAAAAGGGATGGGAATAGAAAATGCATTTTCTCCCTTAGAGCACATCACACCTACATTGAACTAAATGCGTTAAGCATATAGTTGCATTTTCATGCTAACTGAAAGTTGGATCTTTTATATCCTACTGAGCTCAAGAGATGAAGGGCAATTCTTTCTTTTTTTAGGAAGGATTCGATCCCATCCTGTCTTAAGGTGGGAGCCCTGCCAGTTAAGTTTTTTACCTCTTAATATACTTGAGAGTTTCTAGGGAAGATTATTATTGAGGATGAATATATAGTTTCAGTGCTAGGGGCATCTATTTCCAGTCTTGCAGTCCTAAGGCAAGCTCCCGCATTGAATTTAGAGAAAAAGCATATATAGTTTCTTATCTTCGCCCATCTAATGCTTCTTTTCAAGCCAGGTGTAGTTGTGTTCCATGGGAGCCTGTTCTAGTACAGTCCTCGTAATAGTTTCAATTAAATGACTATTCCGTCTAACTAATAGTCATTTTCTAGACCAGTTTCCTTATAGGGCGTTACACTTTCTGTTTGAAGGTAAGCCCTGTAAGTTGGAGTGATAGGTTACCTAGGTGGGGTTACCGGCCAGTTAGAAAGCAGGATTATTAGCAGGAAGTAAAATCCCGTGATCAAGCCAGTTTCTTTTCAGCCGAGTTATGTTCTAGCCAGGCCAGTTTTGCTTTATAGCGAGTAACTCCTTAACCTAAAGGGCTAACCCCTTTCCTTTAGCATCCTTGCACCATTGTGCTTACTTACAGGTAAGGAGGAAGGATTCTTTCAAATGGCAAGTTATAGATCAATAAGTTCATCACGTTCGAGTGCTTCTGTCTTCGAGCCAGTACCTTTTATAGACAAGGGATAATACAAAGTCTCTGTTATTCAGTAGTAGTCCATGTCACTTTTTCTTCCCTTTTCAAGCGGCTAGTTTCTTGCCGTCCATATAGATCAATAGCTGGTTATAAGGCTAGACAGCAAATAAGCTAGTTCAGTTCCATCACTTATCCCTTCCTTAACCAGAACAGTTAGAAAAGCAGGAAAGGAGGATTATTTCTTTTTAAATCCATCAGATCTAGGCGAGAAAAATCTATGTTTATAGCTGAATATTCACATATGACAATCTTTCTAGTCCTATCTCTACGGGAAGGACAAACGGTTAATCCCTCTTGAGTCTCTTTCATCCCAAGGGTTAGGCATAAGGGCGAAATAAGCTTTGAGTTAATAAAAAGCTTTCAGTACTACCAATAATGGACACTATGGGCCTAACGGGACTTACAGGATGGACTATCGGGGATAGCTTGGATACGATATAAGGTTTTTTCCTATCATTTCGGGCATGCTCCCCATTTTTTAGTTTTAGGAAAGCCTCGGTATAATAGCAGGTTATATGGTTCTAGGTCAAGCCACTCTCCTTGGAATAAGCATTATCCAATATGCTTTTTCTCTTGGCTGAAACAAACAAGTACAAACTAGCTTTTTAATTTGAAAGACGTCAAGTTCCTTTCTTTAGGGAGCCAGTTACTTCGTTCCTTTTCTTGGTAGTTCTGTTACATACCATCAATTGCTCTGGGGTTTGCTTTCGACTGATTGAAGTCTGCTTGCTTTTCCGCTAAATGAGAATATCTTTTTTTTTCTGCGAGGTTCCGTTCCATACGAGCGCAAGAGAATAGGTGGTTTCCATAGGGTGCATCCATTTTAGGTAAGTAAGAGTGTATTTACCTAGGAAGTAATCCAGTGATCAAGCCTTTGAGTTATCCTGTTTTGGTTTTGGAAAGCAAGTCACAATCAGATCAGTTAAGATAGTTTGAAAGCATTCTATGAGTTAAGGAGGTGACTAAGCAAGCCCTATTGCAGTCCTAAGGAAGTAATAAGTAAACTCTCCTGGCCAGTTAGTTTCAAAGCCAGGAGTGAAGCAGTGACGTTCTTATCCTTGTCATTCCTATCCGTCTGCCTTTGCTTCCGCCTTCCCTTCTTAATCTCTTTCATTTCATGTCGATCCAGCCGAGGCGAGGGAATAGGTGAATACAGTAGATCCATACGAGGGACGTTCAATATCTTACTCGCGCTCGTACTCGAGGAGGTAATAGTTTCTCTAGGAGGGCTAAGGATAATTCCATTGTAGGTTAAAAAAGATAATAGGTATATTTCTTCCCTTATATCATTGAATTTTCTCTCTAGGCTGTAGCATTTTCAAGCCTTTACATCAGTCCCAGGCTCTTTACTATTAAGATGACTTCGCCCCCGGAGTTGTATTTTACACAAATGAGAGCAGGCTCTTCGCATCTTTTTCTAGCTAGCAAGTGCAGTCAGTGAGCAGGCTTAGGAAAGTCGAGAGCAAGGAAAAGAATCCAACCAATCCAGTTTCACCAATCCTGTTAGGCTGTTTTGGAAAGCCAGCGAGCTTTAGGGCAAGGAAGTGAAATTGTTGATGCCCTCTTTCTCTTTAAAGGATCAAGAGTTTACCACGTGCACAGAATCGAATGCTAGTTCTTACAAAAAGGATTTATGATCTTCCTATTCCTAGGTGGGCTTGTTCTTGAATGCGCTGACTGCTGCCATTTAGTGGGGGATAAAGAAGGAGGAAATTTCAAGAAGAATGGCATTGATCATAAATTTATAATGCGCTTTTTGGCCGGCGTAAACGTGCGACGGACGGATTCTCCTTCCATATCTTTTCCTCTTGCTCACTGTCTTTAAACATGGTCAATCAGTCCCCCTCGCCATCCTTCCTCTAGCCTGACGTGCTACTCCTACAGTATGAATCGCATTGAGCTAGAACAAAGATCAGGTTTTAGTATACTGTGAACGTATGGTTAGCTCTTCTTCATCGCCTTCAAAGATTCTTGTTAATGTATTTGATGTCCTTCAAAATCGTTATTGATTGAAAGCGCTGTCCAAATTTCGTACCTTATTTTTAAGGTCTATTTGCTTTATTCTTATGCGATGCGGCACTTCGACCCTTGGCAAAAGATCTTACGATCTAGGCACCGCCCCATTAATTAGACACTTATATGTATATATATTTGTCTTCTATTTGAATTGGAGTCAAACTTGTTCAGTAAATAGCAGCATCGTGGAAAGTAACCTAATACGAAAAAGCCACCGTCGTTTATTGTATATGGAATCCACTATTTGACCATGCAAACTAGAATGCTTAAAGGTTTTCGATTATTTTTGAATAAGGGAATCGCTACATTTCCGCATCGCTCATGATCTATTCGCATATACTAACTAGTGAATCTTTTTCTTTTTACAAGTCTTATCCTCTTTTTTTACAGCAGGGTTATGCAAATCCACGCTAAGCAACTGGTCTTCTTTTCTGTGTCAATTAAGAAGCCCGTGGATCTGGAGGTGAAAGCTGCTCATTCTAAGGACTGGAATGCAATATCAATACAATAGATCAATTTATTTATATCTTTACTGAACTTTTATTGGTTATTTATATCTTTACTGAACTTTTATTGGTTATTTATATCTTTACATTTTATCGGGATTTTTCGTTGCAAGTCTACTTCATAGCCAATCCTAAACTGGCATCCAAATCGGCGTTTTCCCGAAAATTGGTTGGGAGGATGATTGAATAGCAGGAAAGATTTCATTCATTCCTATTCGATTTCCAAGCCAGCAAGAATCACTCTAACAACAATCGTTCCTAATGGAACACTTATTTAATCTCGATGCACCGCGGTTAGGATCACACTGTATATATATTGTAACAAGACCAGTTAGGAGAGCAAGGGATCACCCAACAACGGTTATTGCTAAGACTGGTTATTCAACAGCGCATACTGGTCTACGAGTACTAGGCATGCCTCCACCTTCCTCCAGGAGTTCCGTTTCTATTGAGTCAGATCTGGGATTAGTTTCTAAATTAATCTCATCTGGACATTCAATCGGAATTCCTCTTTCCCTTATTTATTTAACTTAAACACTTAACCCGTGGGAACACATTCTTCGAGCAGGAGAACATTCTGACTTGAAAGAAAGTCAAAGCTAGGCTAGTTGCGGTGCCAAACATCTTCCTAAATTCGGGAGATGAATGGTTGAGAATTGGCTGAAAACGCCAATGTTTGAAACGAAGACCAATGCATTGCATGTCGAACCTCAACCGCCAAACATTTATCTGAGAGAGACAGAGCTTTCGCTACTATCTCGAATAGGTGAAACAAACCCTAAAAAGAAAGACAATTTCTTCCTATTCTCGCAGTGTCTTTTTCTTCTTCTTACTTGATGAAAGGATTCAAAAACCCTTATAGAGTGCTAAGCTAACCTCTAACCTAACGGGCTTATTCTCGAGGCGATCCATAACCCTTTCCTTCTAATGTCAATGTTATGTTGGCGGATTGCCTTCTCTTTTATTAGAATTTGACAAGGAAAGTCCTAAAAGAAAGGAATGAAAGGCCGTGGTGACATCTCCCTATTCTGACTATTCTATTGAAGCTCCTAGCTAAGTTGATGTATTTGCTTAGTCTGAAACTCCGATTGACGGATCTACTCCCGGGAAACTCCTCACAGTATGAAACCCCAAACTCCAACGGATGCGGAGCAACAGACGATTCGGGGACAGAACCTGACTCGGAGACAACGGAACGGGTACTATCTTGTCCCAGTAAACAAACTCCTAACAAAGCCGGAAAGGCCTATTTTGAGCTCTAGCGGGTGTTCCCAGTCCTGATTGCCCCTCTTTCCTTTTCCTTTAAGAAAGAGTCTTTCTGATAGACGATTCCTCCTCGGCAATTAAAGCCGATGAAGCCCCTAGCCTGGAGCCAATTTTCGACTTTCATATGTGTGTTTTGGCCCTTTTGGCCTTTCATATTCTTTTTCTTCTTTTGTTTTGCCAGCTGGGGTGGAAACTGGTCTTGTCAATGAATTCAACTAATAAGAGTAAGGAAAAGAGGAAGCCGAGTGAAGGGCTTGATCGGTGTCACTACCCCGCTTCCCAACGCCAGAAGTCTGTTTTTCCGCCTAGCTGCCATTTCAGAGGATGGCACCTGTTTTTATCTTTCTTTCTACAGCTGTTATAGCTTAAACTTCTTTCCAATAGCTGCTTGCTTGGCTTCCACTCGCTCCTGTGGCTTTTGACTTATTAGTGATTTTGTCCTGCTTCGACAACTCGCACAAATTACTTTCGTTTTCTTTTGGGCTCGCTGCTTTCCATAAGCCAATGGAATAACGAGTAGGTTTCGAAGCGGGAGTAAGAGAGAGGTCGAGTTAACCATGGACCTGTGACACGCAGAGACCGGAGCGGACGAAAGGGATCTGGCAGGCTTGAAAAGGCAAGGAACCATGAAAAGAGCACATCAAGTAGCACCTTGAGACAGCTATTGAACAATTTCATTAGCAGAACAGGCACCACCGCCACAATGTGCATTGCCTCCTTATAGAACAAGTCACTCGAGCTGGCGTATGGATTACCTATTTTCAGGTGTCGCACTCGGAATAGTTTTATTGGCACAACCTGAACTGGAATTATCATAGGCATAATAGTAGGAACCGGCACTCAACCATGAATATTTGCTTTTTTTAGTCTTTCTGGTCTTCCATTGATATTGCCTGGTTTTCTTCAGTAGTCGCTAGGCTAATGGGTACGGTCCAATCAATGGAACATTCTTATGAACTGAAGACGGAAGCAAGCGGCTAAGAAAGCAAGTCACAGGGGAAGCCATCACTTAGAATAGGTATATTAGGAAACAGGACAATCTCATTGCCTCGATCCTTCAGTTAGCTTGCCAAAGCAATCACTGGCAACTATTCCATAGCCTCCTCTGGCAACAGGTTCCTCTTCTCTACTCAATTACACCTTCCCTCTCCCTATGGTCGAGTTACCAACTCCTTTCAGTCGAGTGTCTTTACCAAAGAAGTGAGCAGCATAGCAATCCTTCTCTGATGATGGTGGGAGGGCTGTTCATGTTTTTCACATGAACTTAGTTTGGTTGGAGTCATAAACTTTCTACCCGCCAGATGACGTCAGAGTCCAGATAGACTGAACTCAATTGAAAGACGGAGCGCTGGCGTGCCCCCATGAGCAGTTCGATATGGCTTATCTTATAGCATACTCGGACTTCTTCACAGCAGTTCCCACCAGACTTTCAGTCAAAAAGGAGGTCCTCGAATCCACCCACATTCTATTTAGCAGAGAAGCAAGCATACTTCAATCAATCGCGAGACCCTCTGACTATTAGGGAAAGATTAAGCAACTCCATTCTTAGGTAAAGGTTAGGTTTTCGTTATGCATAAACCAGCTCACTAACACAACCTCAAGATTAAGCAGGATAGCCACGGTTAGGACATTTTCACTACATATTTTCTTTGTTGAGATATGTTATGCTTAGAACTCGAATAAGCTTAGCTTACAAATTGAATTTCAAATAGAAGAGGTGTAAACAGAACTCCCAGGAAAAGATCTATAGTTAACCCTACTATACCTACTAGATAAAGCGGGTAAGAACTACGCACCTTTCCCCTCGCTCTTAACTTGTGTCTGCCCTAGCCCTTTACCCTGCTTCCTGGAGGGGAACTTCAACTGGAACTGAATAGCTGGCAACTGACACTCCAACAGTACCAGGATCGACAGCAAAGATAGAAATCCTAGTGAGCCCTCCTGGGAGAACTATTCAATACGAAATAGTGGTAGCCCTTTAGGCCTGGTACTGCAACTCACAACTCAGGAGAAGCACGCGAACTCGTTGCAAGATAACTCTAAACGGCTGGAGAGGAACAAAATAGCATTGCACCTAGAATACCTGCAACTGGCACAGGGAAGGACCCTATCAAGGATTCCTCCCCTCTACGAAACCGGGGAAATCCCGCACCTAACTTGTCAGTCAAGTCATTTCCTACCAAGTACTTCCATTGAAACTCAAACACCAGGTAAGAAGAAGACATAACATAATAAAAGAGACTAGAGGTAAGCTTTATCCCATTTCCTGAAAAGGAACTTGACACTGTCCGCAAGTAGGACTCTAAAATAAATACAATTGAAACTGGATCAATGGCAATTGTAGAAGGAACCCTATATAGTTGGAAACTCACCTACTGAACTGAAAGCAAAGTAAACAACTGGAAGAGAAAGAGATGCCCTTAAAACTAAAATTGGAAAAGATGTATAAAGTAAACTGTCTACAAACTCAGAGATTTCCTTTGCCCTTGACCTGGCTATAAGATGCTATAAGATAAGAGACTTTCTGGCTGACAGGGATCGATATGGAACGAAAGAGGTACTATACGCAGACCAAAAATAAAGGGATCTAAAACCGACAAAGCTACTACAACAGGCTCTTCAGAGTCTGTGCAACTGGAGAGGCGAAAGCACTATAAGGGCTTAAGTCATACTTTTTGGCAGGCCGAAGCGACATGGAATCCAACTCCAACTGAAACTTTTTTCTCTGTTGACTTCCTGATTGTACTTTCAAACTAGCTTGCAGGAACTGCTATTGAATCCGCGGAAGGAGAGTCAGCCTTTGCCATTTTGTCTTGTGCGGGGTAGACGGACTCATTTCACTGGAACTGTAAATTCAACTACACCGCCCACTAGAAATAGAGTAAAAATGCCTTCTTGTTACTATCTATTCAAATCTCAATCGGCAAAGTCTCGCTACATTGAAAGCGGTAGACTGGTCCTTCTATCCAGTGAAGCACGAGAGCCCCCCTTCTCAGGCATTCACTATAAGGCTAAACTCCAGAGTCACTCATCTAGGATAGGAACCTTAACTAGAACCCGGAACCGAAGGAGATGCTTCTTGTCTTCTTTCGATCATCAATCGGTTGAATAATCTATTTATTACTGCCGTTAAGCGGTAAAAGGTCTCGAAGAACTTTCGAATCACTTGCTGGTGCTTTAGTTGATCCTAGTGAGGAAGGGTTCGGTTCATACTCTTTCACCGGTTACCGGCTTGAATAAAGCTCTTTTGGCCTTGGTTTTCTAACCCTTTCGATCACTGGATGGAATGATAGACTAGCAAGATAAAGGAAAGCGCTCTTCTTCTTGAGATTTCGAAGTCGACGAAAGAAGAAGAGTAAGCTCACGATACCAGGAATATATGGAACGAGATGTTGCTGTGGAAGAGAAAGGGGACTTGGCTAGCTCTACCAGGTGGGAGAGTAAAGCGGGAAGCAGCTCGACCCAGTTAAGGAGTCGGATGTAAGTCAGAGTCAGCTAGTAGTTGCCAGCGAATGGGCCATAAGGGAATGCGCCTCTGTACCAACCTATGATGCGGGAGAGGGGATGAGATCGGCGTCAAAAGTAGTAGGCGAAGGTCTTAGTTCCTTAAGTTAGTTGTAAACCGCTGGCCCTATATCCCTACGGATAATAAGTGGAGGGACTTTACTGGACTCGACTCGACCAAGCGGGACTGACTGATAAAAGCACACTTAACTGCTGCAGGAAGGACTGAGCGGAAAGGACTACCTTAAGATAAGGGTTCATTTTACTGTGCATGAATAGTGTCAGATCCACTCTGCTGATGAGTCTTACTCCGTTTTATGCTAAAAGGCACCAGCCTTTCTTTATTCTATTCTGCTGATAGGATTCACTGTGTCAATTCCTTTTGTGGACATCTGAGGAGAGGTAATGAAATTCGCGCAGGCGGGTCAGTAGAGGCACATTGCATATAATTGATATCACACTAAGCCAGGAATTTGGATTTTGAGTCAGGTTTGATATAACCAGGAATGAAGTGGTTCGATAGGACAAGGAGTGGGGATTTTGCTGTTGAAAGAATTGCTACGTCAGGGTAGGGGTTCTCGCCGGGAAAGCCCTTCTTTAATCAATTCACTAGCCGAGATAGATAGATGAAAGGGCAAAAGAAAGGAAAAGTGATTCTTATTAGCTTAGTTCAAATGGCCCTAGACAGATCATTGCTAAGAGAGAGATTGATCATTGGAGTTTAGTTAGGCTGACGAAAGGCTTAGAAGAGATTTGCGCTTTGCTTAAGAGTGGAAATTTGCCCGTCAAGGCAGACTACTGATTAGCTTGATGAGCGAGTTCAAGAAAGGTACTTTTGTACGGGAGAGTTCTTCATTTGCAAGAATGGGCATTACCGCAGCTATTGACTCAGCTCTTAGAGAAGCCACTGCTATTGAATCGGGATTGCCTTGGTCTGATTTGAATGAAAGAGATGTCCCGTCTCCCGCTCTTGATTAGGTTTAGTACGGGCATTTAAGTCCTGACTCTCGGTCTTCTGGAGAGAAGTCACCATAGGTCCGAAGGAAGTTTAATAAGAAGGTGGTGGTAACTAAGGATCGCTTCTCTTTCTTCTTTTGGGAGTGAAATAGAAGAGAAGGCAAGTAAGTAGACTTCTTTCTTTTTTGATCCTGTGTCGATGTTTTCATTGAGTCACGAACGATCTAAGTAAGGAAGCTGTTCTGGTAAGGTAGCGAAGTCACCCATTGAAGTGAGCCGAGAGAGTTGCTCTTCCTTTGTTCAATCAGTTGACTTTGCTGCTATCATATAAAAAGAGAAGTATCAGATCGCTACGCCCCTTAGGCGAGTTCCTTACCCCGGGTGAGCAAAAAGCGGTTACCTCTGGTCTTCCTTATTATTGATAACGCACAGGGAAAGCATCATCCCTAGAAGACTGTCGCTAAACAAAAGCAATTCTTTTTCACATTCAACCATGAAACAGAGTGCGACTTGAGCAATCCTCTTCCACTGCTGACTACGAACAGTTGACAGCTAATGATTCTGCCCTAAAAGACTTTATCAATAACCTATTTTAGAGCTGAAAATACAACTCATTCTATCACTATTACTAAAAATAGTTGAAAGAAGTCATGCTCTACCTATTCTACCAAGAAGAGATGACAAAAAATCTTCCCCTAATTTTATTAACCTTCCCTTGCTTCGCTTCGCACCTCGTCATTGCCCTGAAAAGCTCACTCGGAGTTCTAGTTAGAGAATGGGGTATGATTAACTACTTGCCTACTGCTATCTGGGAGTCCTTCCTCGTGAGATCGAAGAAGGTATAATATTAGAAAGGTTCATTCCTGCTTAGCAGCTCTTATTCTTCTTTATCAAAGATAGCTATTCCTCCGGTGAAATCTCCTGTTAAAAGGCGACGCACCTCCTAATCTCTGGCTATTGCTTCAACTCGGTTGCCTATTTATTCTATTGGTAGGCCGGGCCTAGGCTTGAAAATCCTAAGGCCTATGGTTCACAGCCCGACTTATAATGGAAGTCTTCCTAGCACGGACTATGGCTGCTTAATTAAGCGAAAACATCGCCATAGGATCAGAAGGCCTACGGGTGATTCCAGTTCAAATCAGTCTCCTCCTCGCTACCTAAGACCGGTATTCTCTTACGAAAGAGCTTCTTCTCGGCATCCAGATGTGAAAGCAGAAACTAGCGCTTATCTAACAGGAAAAGCACTGACCTCAATTCCGTCTCAATCTCCTACCGGGTCTACGCCCTCTTTGTTTTAGCCATGGGCGATTGTGAAAAAGAGAGTACCGTTCCCCCCTTCTACCTATCCCGACTTCTCTTCTGCTCTTTTATGCTCTTTTGACCGTGTCCCTTACAATACTCAGCTTCTCCTTTTATAGAGGAGATGAAATACATAGGATGCCTGTTTGGCTACAGTACACACACTGTTACAGGATACTTTCACATGGCTACAGTAGACTGCATTATTTTACTATTCTGACAAGATAATACATAATGGTGCAACAACTTTTGTTGGGTACTGAATGCTGACAAGACTAGTCATCCATATTAAGATTCTGCATGCCCTCATCTCCAATAATGTCTTCAAGTCCATCATTATCCAGATAATCATCAAAATCTTCATCTTTTTCTTCATGCTCTGGATCCCATTTTTCAAATAAATCATGTAGATATCTCTTTCCTTTTTCTTAACATAATTTTCCAGCTCCAACATCAAAAAGATAATCAAAAACATCTTCTGAAGTAGCTCCTTCCACCTTCATATACTTGCTAAATTCACTATGATAAACGAAAGTAGTGTTTCCACAATGCATTAGTATCTTTCCCCGGCCCGGGTCAATGTTGTCAAAACCAATGGCTCTCGCTAAAGCAGGATCACTAACTACTTGAAGTCGCTCTGGAAACCATTCTTGTCGTTGATCATCAGGGTCATTTAAATCGATTGATTAATTTTTCAAGATAATGAGCTGGTTTGGCCTTTCCATTTTCATACTCAATCAATGCGCAATGTACTGATATATGCAGACTTCTATTTTTTTGAGCTCTTGTTGGACCTTCAGGAGATGTGCAAATCCAGTGGATTCTTTTAAACATACACTAAAGAAACTTAGTGAAAAAAGAAAAGAATGGATACCCTGGATCAGGGATTTCCATGAGGTAAGCTACCATCCCATATTCCCAGGCTTTCATGATGGGATCATCGAGAGGGATTGAATTTGCTGGGAATCTAACACCACCAACTCCAGATCTATCAGGGAAGAAGACCGTAGTACTCCATGATTCCCAAATATCATAGGAATAATGATTGTAGTAGTCGATGCAGGCTGCATACCAGTCGTTGAACCATTTTTCTTGAACATAGGCACTGATTTTTGCTTGAACATCATAAGGACACCTTAAGTAATTCATTTGTAATTCTAAAAGGTTGAATCTTTGCGCTATTAGATAGGCAGAAGACAACAACCCAAAGCGCGATCCACTTTTTGTATGAAACTCCAAAATATCCATAAGGATTCTACTAGAAGGAGAGACCCGTTCTAGTAGTAATGGCATTTCATTTTGGATTTACTCCTTTTCCGGCAGGAGTTCTGCTCTGATGATCACCATTGGCAAGCTCACGAGTTAAACTATCTGCCAGAGAATTCTTCGATCCCTGTATATGTTCAATTGAGAAAGAAAACTGGTTAAGCCATAATTGCCAACGCAGGAGTCGCCCTTGCGCTTGCATATTTGATAAATTCTTTTTCACAAAACCTTTTATTCCGTTGCAATCTGTTCGAATAAGAAAAGGTTTTGGGGCTAAAAAGATTAAGAACTTTTCAATTCCCCTTATGACTGCTATAATTTCTTTTTCCATCGTAGGATAGTTGCATTCTGCTTTATTAAAACTTCCACTGCAATATTTTTTTTCTTTTTCTCCTTCTTTGATTTTGAGTACTGCACTCCAGTGCTCATTGCTAGCATCTGTCTCAAGAATCAAATCATCTTCTTCATTAGGCAGGTTGAAAACAGGAAGATTTTTGCACATCTTTTTGAAGTTTTGAACAATATAAGAATCACTAGGGGTCCATGTCCAACTTACCTCTTTCTTGAGTTTCTGCTGCATTCTCAATGACGCTCAATTTTGAATGAAATCTGAAGCATAGGTAAGACATCCAAGAAACCTTTCGTTTTGCTTCCTATCTTCAATCTTCTCAGGAAAATTTTCTATTTTCTCTCAAAAAGTAGAATGATTTGTCCTTTATTTCTAGACCTAAAAACGTCATTTCTTGTTCAGCATAAATGCACTTGTTCTTACCAAGGATAATACCATGATCAATGCATCTTTGGGTGACAGCTAGAACTCTTTGTGCTGTTCTATGGTCTTAGAAAAGATAAGAATATCCTCGATGTAAACTAGACAACAGTGATTGAGATCTTTCAAGATGTTATCCATTCTTCTTTAGAATATTTGAGGCGCATTTTGAAGACCAAATGGCATCACTATCCACTCTGTCCTTGAGGGGCACTAAAAGCAGTTAAAGGAATGCTTTCTTCATCCATTTTGATCTGCCAGTACCCGCTTTTGCAGTCCATTTTCTTTAACCTTCAGGCTCAAAGAATTCTATTGAAAAGAAGTGTTTTGTTAGGAATATAATAACCATCAAAGACAGTATTATCATTAAGCTTTTTGGTTTTAATTACCATTAACGCTTTTCCCCTTTTTTCTTCAGCATGATTTTTCACCATGAATGCAGGACTGGTGTGAGGACTTTGACTATGGATGATTAACCCTTTATCCAAAAGCTCTTTGATTTTTTTATCAAATTCTTGGATATCCTGGTGTGTATACACCATTTGTTTAACTCGGATAATAGTGTTGGGATTTAACAAAGCAATCTTTGCGTCTTATCTTTGTCCCAAAATTCAAGCGGATTATCAGAGTAGAGTTCTTTGCATAACTCTTCTTGTTGTTCAACAATCTGCTCTTTTATGGATAACTCAAGTAGTTAGATTGTTAGTGCTACTTCACGTTGTGCAGGGATTACCTTCTCACCACGCTGGCTGCGTGTAAACTCAATCTTCTGATGAGTGTATGCCCTATTTAATTTATCAATGGGAACCGAGTGACCATTTATTGTGAAAATGATTTGGCTTATGGTCTGTGTGCATGGAGAATATAGCCTTTGAAAAGAATTTCCAATAATCATATCATGAGATGGTTGATCAGTAGCCCAACAAACTGGTATAATGCATTGGACTCCTCCTATTTCAATGGATAGCCCTTCTATGGTTTCATTGTGGCTCATTATGCTATTATCAGCTATTCGACGAAGTAAAGGATTCTTTGCTTTTTTCCACATTCATTCTGGGAATAGAGATCTTTTTCCAAAACAGACAGAACAGCCACTGTCGATGTAAGCACACAATTCATATAACGAAAATCCCTATAAGCATATATTTATTGGGATCTAAATGCTATTAGGATTAGTATTGGTGACTTCATAGCATATCTCCATAGTAAGATTTTTGACTAATTCATCCTCCGTCATTGGCTCACTAACGGTTGAAGTTTTGTACCCAATGATTTTTCTATCCAAACTCAGACTTCGATCTACACTATGTCTTGCAGGTTCAAAACTCATTCTACTCATTTCACTGGTCATACTAATTGTATCATCTTCTTGAACTTCTTCTTTAGCTGCTGAAGATCCTTCTCCCCATTCAGATCTTGCACTCATACTTCTTAATAGTTGGGGTTTAATGGTAATTTTTCCATTCTCATCAATTTTGATTACATTTTTCTTATTTATTTTTGTAGGATTGGCAAAGCGTCATATCCAAGACCTATCAATTTTGATCTTAAGGGGATTGGATAAAGCGTAAACTCTGGAGGCGTAACCGCCGAGGATTAGGTTCGTAGCAACTAAAGAGGTTTGCAAGGTACAAACAAAGGTCTGGTTTAGACTACAAAGAAAAGGCTTCGGGGGCATATACTGATTCTCATCATGGATGGATGAAAGACCTCTTCTCACTCCGATCCGCATCGACCCGAATCTCACCAAAACTCTTAATCTTATCCCCTGAAAATGCCCAAGCCTATTAGTACCTTAGCCAGTCGAACCTCACGACTCCTCCGCATCAGCTGTTCTCTGACCCTGACGTGATTCCTCAACCAAGGCCTGTACTAAGAAGACAGTGCAAAGTCCTCGGTCAACCTCAGTCGCTGCTGGTCTTCGTGGAAACGGGACTTCCACACCTCTTTCTATTGGGACGACCACAGGTGCCACCAATCCTGCTGTATCCAGTTTTAGGTCGTCTGAACCTGATCTTGGGATATCCGACCCTGCTCCAGATTACACTTCCACTGAATCTTCTGCTCCTATATTGAATCCTTCGTCCTCCTCTACTATGAACCATTCCACACATCCCATGCAAGCGAGTTCTGAGGTCAAAGTGAAGATTGATGGTTGGTGAAAGATGTCATTCAAAAAGCCAATCCGTCGCGCGAACTCTCTCCTCTGAAGCTTCCTTACCCATAGAAGTTTTTCCTCTGCCATCAAAGAGCCCATTTGGCGCGCTGCATGAAGAATAGAATTTTTTATCCAACCGTCTCTTTTACCCTTTTTATCCGGGTATGAATGTTATTGGGTGTAACTGGGTCTATCGTGTTAAGCATCAGGCTGATGATTCTCTTTTTCGGTGTCAAGCCCGTGAAGTCGCTAAGGGCTATAAGAAAGAGAAATTGATCGATTTTTCTGAAACCTTCAGCCCGGTAGTTCGTCCTGCTACTTAAAGCTTAGTTCCTTCTTTTTCCAAAGATTGGGACATCAAAAAATTGGATGGATGTAATAGTAGGTCGGATAGTTCTATGTTTGTCTATCACAGAAATGGCCATCATCTTATTGTTCTTCTTTATGTTGATGATATCATCCTTACCTTCTGTTCTTTCATAATTTATAAAAAAATGAAAAAAAACTTCATTCTATTATTTTCTTGGTATTCATGCTACTCGTACTCCTCAGGGTCTTCATCTTTCTCAAAGCAAATATGCTCGTGATCTTTTGTCCAGAGCCCACATGCTTTAATGTAAACCTCTTACGTCACCTATAGCTGGTTTTATTTAAGCCTTCGGCTCATGAAGGGGATTTCTTTTCTTTCTGGATGCTACTGAATATAGCAGTCTTCTTGGATCTCTACAGTATATTACTTTGACACGACCTGCGATTTCATATGCAGTGAATACTGTGTGTCAATTTATGAGTTCACCACCGACCACCCGCTGTTAAGCGTATTTTACGGTAAGTTGCTGTCCCCCTTGTTATACCTAAAATCTAAGTGGAAATAGGGCAAAAGGATGACTTCCCTCATCGACCATCGACAGGCGACTTTTTCTCAATCCTTAACACCCCAAGATTACCGAAGTACCAGAGTGTGACATAAGCTTACATTATTCGTCTTATCTGAAGCTTGAGCAGGAAACGAAGGTAATACCAGGAAATAGTCCTTTCAAGTAGCTAAGGTAAGATCCCACTCTTATAGCCGAGGGTCAATCCTGTAGCTTCTGCTAGCCGTCGTTGCTCTTAGCCAGTGTTGTTCCCAGCATCGATGAACCCGCCCACGATCCGGTAGCACTCCGAATATCTACCCTTCAAAGCTTCGAAGTCCCGATTAGAGAGGAGGGATAAAGTAGCGTCAGTACGGTTTCTGCTTTCCGCCCAGCCGGTAGCTTAACTAACTAACCAACCCTTTCAAAGAAGGAGCAGCGGCTAAAGTAGCTCGACGAACGAGGGATAACTCTCAGGAGTGGCAAGATCAATTTTTCAGTTTCCCTGGTGAAAGCAAAAAACCTTACTTCGCGCCTGTACTCCAACTTGGTCCTCAAATGCCTGGTTCTGGACTCCATCCTTCTCGTATGAACTGCCCAAACAACGCTCGGGATGACAGACACACTTCGGACGGAGATGCTTTTTGTACGAGATCTATTGGTTCAGAAAAAGAGCTACTAAAAGGTCAACGTTTTCCCCGATCCCAGATCAAGAACAAAGTCCTAAAGTCTTTCTCCTCACCGACAAAGCAGAGTGCTAATCCCGATCAAAACAAGTCTGACCTCGAAGATGCGTCATATATAAGATTAAGTGTGGATCTATTACAATAGTTTCTGGTAAGCCTGATAGAGCACAGTTGGTAATAAGGCGAAGCCGTGCCAACAAGTGAGTTTTCAAAGTTTTTCTGTTCTTTCTTCCCTTGAATGGTACCTGAAAGCTTTTGCTGATCTTTAATCCCTAACCAAAAAGATTAAAAGAATGGAGATATGTCTTTCACTCCATTTACGAAGCTTTAGGAAGCATTGCAGGAGTAGGAAAAACTAGAAAAAAAAATCTTCGCTCATGTCTTGCTCAGCAAGAGGGCTTGTTACTGTCGTAGATACAGGACGCAAACTCACTGGCTTCGGTCTCTTTATGAAGGGTTATTCCGGGCTACTCCTCCCTTCGGTCGCCTCTATTACGGGTGTGAAAGCAAAACCCTGGCTTAAACAAACCGGCTTCGCCTCACCTATTTCCTTTCTCCTGCCTTTCAAAGACAGGACATTAACTCTTCTCTGCTGACACTAGTGGCTATACGGGAAAAAGTTCCTAAGTCGAAAGAGGAGATGACAAGACTTCTCCGATGCGGAGCAAGCGGAGGCTCGAAGGCTTTATGGCGCGCTTTCCGTTTTCTCGCTTAGCCAGCGAATCATAAAGGGTGTAGAACAGTAAGACAGATAAGGGCACGTAGTCAATATTTTTTTTATAAACATATACAGAAAAGACGGAAATCATAAAACACAAAAAGAAATGTTTCACTTTTATAATATAGAAAGTAGAAATTACACAAAATACAAAGCAGAGAAGAATCAGTTGCCTTTCCCTGACATCACTTCTTTTATACTGAAAATAAAAGAAGAAGCAGGATAGTTGGGCAACAACCTGAAGCGGGTTGACTAGATCCTTTTTTATTGATTCTTCTACTTCGGGTAAAGTCTTAAAAAAGTTATAGGAGTAGATGAAATAACAAAAACAGACAAAGATGTAACATACCTTTAGATAGAAGTCGAAGAAATCTTCTTCCTTCTTAATTAGTTCAATAGTACGCTCATAGAGAGAATACTTAGTCAAAATATATAGCAACACGTATACAAAGGTATAGTACATTACAGAGAAAATGGAAAAATGAAACACTAAAGGGAAACCCATGGAC
>Ga0209574_10000003_pt1:70000-80000 | contig 198687 bp, 104 predicted proteins | sample AgamicMgMarz_FD_187168 | JGI IMG/M metagenome (GOLD analysis project Ga0209574, IMG submission 187168) | Agave microbial communities from Guanajuato, Mexico - Mg.Ma.rz (SPAdes) (version 2) | ecosystem: Host-associated > Plants > Phyllosphere > Phylloplane/Leaf | place: Guanajuato... | reverse complement strand
TCACATTCTTCCATCCAGGGATAAGCCCTGTAGGCATAGAAGCGAAAGATGATAGGAGAGAATCTAGTCGTCCTTTTCAGTCTTCTTCCTTGCCCCCACGGAGCGGTAAAAGGGCTGTGGGACTTGAGCTAGTTGGCATATCTTAACTTTTTGAATCTTCCTCTATAGCATCCGATTACTGATTCTTAAACTGACACAAAGGAGATAGAAGAAAATCTTTGCACTGTATTCGCGACAGAAGGGCTTTGTGCAAGTGAAGAAGAAAGAATGCTTGAGATTCCAAGTAAGGCATTCTCCCCGCTAGGGGAGGTAGGAAAAACCTCAGTAAATATATCACCCACGCGGTAGTTTACTTGCGTCCTATTTATTTCTTTTATCTCTCAATGCTCGTGCAAAGAAGATTGACTGATGCCATACTCTTCTATAAAAAATAGTTATTCTAGTGCAGCTAGGAGAGCTAACTAAGACTAGGAGCTGTTCGGGAGAACTCCGATTTAAGACGATTTGAAATAGACGAGATCAGATCGTAGAATATCAAAGTCTGTTTCCGCGTCCCTGGTTCTATCAAACCAGACTATTTCATTCCAGGGAGCGCGTCGAAGCAAGGCCGGAGTGAGATGAGCGTAGGTTAGGTCAGCTACTAAGCGTTGAAGCTGGGAAGAGCCGGTACGGCTAACTTTCCGGTGTGTTAGTGTCGTTCCGAACTCTTAATTGACTACTGGCATGCTCAACGGCCTAGGAGCGATTGCCCGACAGCCATAAGACCTGACCGCTATCAGACTGAGGAGTCGATTTCTTTCATCGATCACCCATTCCCCTTTTACCCAATGCCCTCAATCGACGGGAGAAGAAACCGAACGTACTGTAAAGGGCTTACTGAGGCCCCATCTGCATTCCTTCTTGCACGTCAGGCCACCACAAAAAGCCTTGTGCCAATCCCGCAGCGTCGAAACCTTTCTCTTGAACCACGGGTCGTTTCATACCCACCTGCACTTGCAAAGGCAGACGCATCCCTGGTTTCGTACGGATAGATACACGTCTTCGAATCTATAAACTCCCACCCTCTATCGGAACTCCCATACACTCATCTCCATACAACATGTCCGCCCGTCTAAGCCAAGTCTCAGTCTTCTGAGTAGTCAAACCCCCACGGAGCGGTAAAAGGGCTGGGACGCTTGAGCAGGGGCTAAAGACAGGTACAGGTGTGACTATAAGCGAGCACTTTACTTTCCTTGGTCTGCTTGTTTTGACCAAGAGCGCTCGGTGTGATCTACCGACGGCCCATACGTCCGTTTTTCGTACCTCACAGTCACCCTAAAACACAATTCTTGTGCGTATTGAGGGCGCAACCTCTGAATCGATTTACCTAATAAGACTAGAACAGTCCCCCCGGGAAGTCGGGTTCCTTCTCTTCTTTCTACCCGCCCACGGCCCGTTCCCCGGAAGTGCCCCCAACCTATAAAACCTTACGCGGGGGGATAGCATAGCACAGTACTTCTGGAGTGAAGCAGTCTGGTTCTTTAGAACCTGGGGCGAACGAACAGCTCCTTCATCTCGGACGGACAACTCCTTCACTTTGAAATAAAGCGACGCCCCACCGTGCCCACCCAACAAGCTAGGTTGCTTGCAATACAATCCGCAATGCAATCATTCAGAATGAAAGGATTTAACAACTCTGGGTAGACTTCCAGTTTCATAACAGCAATAGCAATAGCTAAATTGCAATAGCTGTAGCTGAGCTACCTAACAAGACCAATCAGATCATTTTCAGTCCATCGCTCATAAAGAACCAATAATCTTTCCGCAGCCCAAAAGAATGGCTTTTATCCTAAAGAAGCAAGGCCCTTGCGTGTTAGACGCTACCATTTTCTTGCTTGTGCATGCCAACTTCCAATTCAAATCTAATAGAAAAGATAGGTCTCCCGCTAGTGATGCGGCCTCGCTAGCTTTCTGATAAATAAGATGAAACTCTAGAAAATGAAAGTAATCACACGACTATCTATATAGTAAATAACTCAACCGCGGGACCAAAAGCAAGATTGATAACTGATGTCAGGTAAGGGATACCGCCACCAGAGAAGCCTGCCGTTGAGCCGGCTTACTCGCCCACCATGTCAGCGCCTTCGGGTTAGTTCTTTATGGAGTGCTTTCTTTCATAACAATTCTCCTTATGGAAGTCCCCCACAAGATCTTAAATGCTTGTTGCCGCGGCTTTCTTGGTTTTTCGCTTGGTTTGGCTGGCTCAGTTGCTATTGCTACGGTTGCTTGCTTCACAATTGCAATAAGCCGCTTAACTGATTTAGTTTAGGCCAGGATATTGAATATCTGGGACTGAGAGTGCCAGGCTGCGACCCATCTTTGCAAAGCAAGAGCGAGGCCAAGAAGCAGCAAAGCAGCACTCGTACACGTCAAGGATGGGGCATGGTGGATCGCAACCATGCTACAGCGGAACCACCGGGAGATTTGTAAACAACCGTCGCAAGCAACCTCTCATCGGTCTTGACTTTAGGAGTATAGCTCTCCGAATCAGCAATAATTTGCCTTCGTCGGCTTACTATTCAAAAAACCTCTTCCTTGCAAGCAACATCGTCATCATAGATAGACCCCTCGATATCAACTAACCTCTTGTTCTCCTGGCTCAACGAAATGAGCTTGTGCGTCGAATCTCCGGACTCGAAAGAACGATGTCCCGTTTCCAAACACACACTTGACTTCGGAAAAAATCCTTCTTCCTGTCCTCAGCCCCCCTAACCCGACGGCTGCCCCACTTTAGTGTTCACGTAGCATTGTAAACAACCTCTTGCAAGCAACCTGGTTATGTCATACCCATATCAAAAAGGTAACAAGGTTTTTGAACCCCTCGTAGCGTTAGCTATAGCTACTTTTGGCTTTTAAGCCATCGAGCAGAGAGGATCAGGCTTCGTGCTAAATCACGCTCGTGGAAATGCAATACCCCACAGCGGTAGATTCGCCCTCGGAAGTCCATAAACGCAGGCAAATCAAAATTCTAACCATTGTAGGCATTTGCCAGATTGATAATCAATTGTTCATAACGAGAACGTTGTATGTTCTTACATAAAGTATCTAACAATATAATAAAGATATTAAAGCTTAATAATTTTTTTATTTTCTCATTTTTAATGTATAATTCTCTTAAAAAGTTTATGACATCTTTGACTTTGATTTTGGATAGAAATTTTGGCATGAGTAAACCATTCTTAACAAAGAAGCTTTCATTTTCTTGAAGATCTTTTAAAAAAGCACTGTTGATTTGAAAGGCTTGACTCTGCAGCTTGTTCATTACACTACACATATCCTCGTAATAACAATTAAGATGAATATTAAAATGATTAACGTCACCAGAACTTAACAGGCGATAACGATCATACATATATTTCACCTGTTGGCCCACTTATGTAACCCCCATATAGATCTTACATGTATTTAGTTGACCCGGCTCGCAGGCACTTTGCCAATCTAGAGGTTCATCTAAAGAACCCCCCTGTTATATAATGTTTCAGTGCACAAGACCACACCGCAACATTTTTCCCATTTCACTTGATTGAGATTACCAAATTGTTGTCTCCCATGATTCAGCGGAAAAGAAAAAATAGACCGGATTGAAAGAGCAAGAAACAAGGGCAAGAAAGAGAACCTGGCACGGAGCAGCGAGCAGAAGGCACCCAGGCGTAAATGCAGGCAGAGAGCAGCCAAAGCAATTGGATGGAGAACTAGCAGCAAGGTGACGGAATGAAGAAGAAGCCCACAGAACAATCGACCAATCTGATGCAGAACGAACAGAGCCAATCTCTGTTCGTTCCTCAGTTCAAACGAAAGACGGCAGCTCCAAAAAGAACGATGCTGTTAACAGTCAAACCCGTCAGACGATGGAAGGAAGAGCATTTGTTCACCATGGCTGTTGAGAACTGGGACTTTCTCCCGGTTGCAGGAACGGCCAATAACGAATAGTCGTCCTGGGTGTGGTCATCGCGGGGTAGCGAGCATGAGAGGAAGCTATATAGAAAAGGGCGGGTGGTCAGCCCAAAAGTACTCTACCATATTTATCCCTTTTCTTCCTAAGGAGCGTAAGAGCTATCGTTTTGTTAAAGACTAGTAGTTAGACAATCGGGAGTAAAGGCCTAGCAGTAGCATGTACCAATAACTATAACGGGGATAGCTTGGATACTTGTCTTCCCCGGGATATAGCGGGTTCTCTTCTCGGTAAAAAACAGGTTATAGGGCAAAGAGGAAAGGTTAAAGAAAATGGTCTATTCGCGTAAAGAGTAAACTATCTGACGAGGCTATTCTTATTAGTGCTACTAAGACTCCCGTCCTAACGAGCTAAAGGGCTGTACCATTATCAAGCTAGCCATCAGGATAAGGGGAAAAATCAGTGGTTTTTATCCAATTGCAGAAATGCCATCCATTGGGCCAGCCAATAGTTCCTAGGGAGAATCTATATCTAATAAATAGTTATCATCGTATTAAGATAGTTAGGTCAGGAAAACCAGTAAAGCCAGCCTGTGGGAATTCTCTTTCATCCCGATCAATTCTAGTAGTAAGCCTATCAAATTATAGTACAGTTCTAAGCCCTTCTAGTTCAATTCCTTCGCCCCCTCCCAGCGAGCCTCTTGCAGTTGATCCAGTTGCTGTTACAGTTGGAGTAGTTCCCATTGATCCTGATCCAATTTCATTGCCTTCTGTTCCGATTATCGATAGGCGAGGCGAATTGATTCTTCTCGTCCTGGCCCTGATAGCTCTTTTAGTATACGATGAGTTGGGTGAGGGAGAGGACAACTATTGATGCCTTGAACTCGATTCCTCCAGAGAGTCCTCCTTCCAAGGGGCTATGCTCTGTCCTAACCATTCCTTGCAAAAAGAAAGTTTTTCAAAGCAGTACAGTAACTAATAGAGTCGAGGATTTTTTCAAATGCCGGAAAAAGAGTGAAATACCTTTGACTCCTCCTCTATCGAGGGGGTAGAAGACTGTAAGGGATACCTTTTCCTCGGATTATTAGTGGAAAAAATGACCATACAGCTAAACCGTTGACCAGCCAGCCGGAAAATTGATACAGAAAGACCAAGTCCCACACCTCCAACTCCAACTACTACAGGAAAGATTCCACCTCCCTCTCACGAATCAATTTGATGGATCGTACCTTCCTCTTTTGGAAGTTGGAACTCCCACCAACCGGTGACTTTGGTTTACTATTATGATTACTTCCCCCCTCCTCTCTATTATTTGATTAGTGATTAGCTACTACTTCAACCTCTAATTAGTTTGTTGTTCTTACTATTCCGTATTCGTATTCCTGAATGGGTATTCCTGAATTCGTATTATGTTGATACTTTTTCCAATTTGAGTATTCTGCTTATTCATGTGCATGTCTTATCCTTAAATCTCCATCAAAGAAAGTAGAAATCCTAAAGCTCATTCAGAATGTTTTCCTTATGTCGCAGCAACCAGCTAGCTAGAACTAGAAGAGGAAGGCGAGCTACCAGATGAGCTAACCAGCATACAAGATATGTTGAATAGAAGGAATGAAAGCGATGTACCGTATTGACCGGCGGGTTTTTTAACGAAAGAACTAAACCACCGCCCGCAGCTGCTCCTGCTCCTCCAACGCCAACGGCTACTGATTGTGTCAGCCATTCCTTTGATTATTGCTATTGATATAGTGGAATTCATTCCGGTCATTCCCTACTACACCCTATAATCTAATTCATAATTTGACTTCAGGGTGCTAACTCATTTACTTCGAACAATGGGATTGACTTCTTCTATTGGAATTGGAACTGAAACTCTTGGATTTACCCAATCCTCATATTCAACCAAGACCCTGACATTAAGAAGAACTGAAACCCAAGAAGCGAAAGAGCCAACCGGCATCTGTATTTCTAAGAAAAACCGAAAGTCTTGACGCGAACAGATGCTTTCTTGAAACTAATTGATAGGCACTTAGTCTTATAACTAAATAACCTTTTATTAAAAGCATGCGATATTGAAACCAAACTCTTTCTTTTCTTCGGCCAAAGTAGAACGCGTTCTTGAGTCAACAAGCTTACCTTATCTTTTTTACATTAAAAGACGAAAGTTTTCCTGTTTTTTTCTCTATAATTGACTCCTTAGTCCCCTTTCATTTCAGTCGAGCTCTACGTTAAGCATTTCCGTTAAACAAAGATTCTAACAAATAACTAAAACGCTAAAGAGGACTTCGTTAAGGAGATGAAGAGATTCTTTGCTAGCTTTCCTGTGATTTAAGCAACTAGCGCTTCAAGCGACAGCGATGAAAAGAAAGGCGAGCGAAGCGATTTCACTCTTATTCCTTGCCTCTCCCTATGGTCGAGCTAAACTTCGTAACCTAGCTTTCGGGACGCTAGCGATGAAAAGAGTTATTTACCTTGCTTGCTTCAAGTGCTTTAATTCTCAACTGAAATTGATGATTTGTGCATAGATGAAACAGGTGCCCCGTGTTTTTCGATGCAATGAAAGAGATGTTATTAGCGCTTTCCGAGCTTGAAAGGGAAGCTAGCGATTTCCTTCTGTGTTGGCTTGCGGTTCCGACCTTTAACTCATTCTTAGCTTTCCCGTGTGGAGAGGGAACCAGCGCGGTTGAAAGGAGCAGCGATCACAGAAAGCTTTGAAATCTAACTCTTTCAACTTCTATTTCAAGCTCGGATACCGATGCTTTAAGGGGAACCAGCGGGTTGAGCTTTCCCCTACTTGGGGTTATATGTTTCCTTGTTGTAGATATCTCCTAGCCTCTTGAGGCTTCAATCGAAAGATATACTTCATAGGCCGGTTTAATGACTTCATAAACCTCTTTCTTATAAAAGAGGCTTCAAAGGCCAGAGCAAAGCATGAGATAGATAGAAGCTAGTCTCATGAATATCACAGACTTCGGGGTTAGCTTGCGTCAGATCGACCGACAGGAAAGGGTTTTCTAGTTTCTTTCTTTGCTTGAGGTTCCGCCGGAAAGACGAATAATGGTATGAGACGATAGGCATGAATGCTTGGATGGTTTCCCTGATGGGTAAGGCTCTGAGAAGATTGGATGAGTCCTTTTTTCTCTGAAAGATTGTGATTGGTTAGTGCTTCTCATAAATTTATGGGTTAGTGCTTGAAGTCTGAAATTGGGAAGCTTCGGTGGCAGCCGGAAATCTCGAAGAAAGGGTTAGGAGAAGAGTGCCGGCTCCGGTCGGAGAAAGTGTGATTTCTGGATCCTCGACTGGCATAGAATGTGTGTAGTCCTTTTCATCCATTCGAAGGGTTGAAACTTCTATTTCAAGATCAGATAACTCCCCGGAAAAGGTATTCACGAAAGCAAGCGGTATCAGGACCTTCCTGAGTCCGGAAAGCTCGTTAAAAGATTATTAAAAGGTTACGCATGAATGGAATTCGACTGAACCTGAACAGCCAAAAGGTGTTCAACAGGAAGGGATGCTCGCGCGCTTCCAACCTTGAAAGAATAGTTTTTCCTGGCTATCAAGGTCCTATGGTTGAGCTAACTACGTTACCAAGCCCCTTCCCTCTGGGAGAGTTCCTTCTTTCCCCATCCCTACTAGGTCGGAACCGTAAGCAAACCCCTCTTTCGATCGGATATCTGACATCATCCCCGCCCTACTCCGACTTCCCTCTCGATATCAGACTTGAAACCAGTCTTAGTCGCCCTAGCTTTTATTCCCCGGAAGTGTATTAAAAACAAGACTCATGGTTCGCCCCTTTAAGAAGCGCTAGTCTTTCAAGCCAGGAAATCTAAAGGTCTGAAAGCGCTAATCGCAAAGAAACCCCCGAACTCTTCTTGTAGGGGAAGGGTACTACTAAGGGGCTAGGCGACTGAACAGCAGGCAAACACATAAACTCTTCCTTTCCGAAAGGTCTGAACAGCAAGCAAACTCTTCTTTCCAGCGATCGAAGCGATAAAGAAACTCCCTCGCCCTTCTACCCGGCGGTCTGGACGACTTAGCCTCGAACTTGACCCCAGAGCTAGGAGGAAAGGGGAGCATACCTCACTCCGATATCACTCAACAGAATATCACGGAAAAGAAAGATGAGATCTTGAACTATCTACGGCAAGACATCCGCCTGTTGGGTGGGGTCTTCCCAATACTTATTCAGTATTGATCTAAATAACCAATACTTCAAAAGTCAAGATCTAAATAACCTTGAATAGGACAGTTGCACTAAGGAAGAGAGCTAGGGATTTGATAAGGGTGATAAGACAGGATTCCAAACCTGTCTTAGTCTCAAAAAGGGCGCAAGCTAAGGACATTACTATATGAATACTATATGAATGAGACTTCATCCTTATTATAAGCGATATCTTAAATTCCTAAAATGCTCTTCTAGTCTCGAGCTTGGTAAATAAGGCCGTGGGAAATCAAAACTTTCTTCCGGCCTTGTTGTGATAGGGGGAAGTCACTCTTGCCTTCTCTTTCTTGGGTAGGTCAGTCTTGCTCTCTCTTGTCGGTTTTTATATCTGTCGTGGTAAAAAAGTCGTGTCGTGCCGTTCCAGTAGTTTTTGTAAATTAGTAGTAAAGAGAGGAGAGCGCAAAAAGGTAAATAAAGACCGTAGCCAAAAGCCAGGGATTCCCGGGGCCCGAACGAGAGCAGAGGCGGCAAGTATTCTCATAAAAGAAAGGAGAGCAAGCAGGGAGGTAAGAGTGAATAAGACTAGGTTATAGCAACACAACAGAGGTTAGACAGCTCTGACCGGAGCTTCAGATTTCGTCCTTACGAAACCTTGACCCAGACACGAACTAATCCTTCTCTCTCTCGAATGTATGCCCGGTTTTCGTCGAATCTTTTTGATCACCTTCGAAAACAAACCGGAATTCCGCCTTGACATTCAGAATAGTGGTGCCCCCCTGCAGCCTTGAAGTAGACTATTTCTCGAGTGTGATCCTATCTCCAAAGCTTTTTTTTCAAAGGCTTCATAGATGACTAAAAGCTTTTTTGAAAAGCAGATTCTTTCTTCCCCGGGAAGGCCCTTTTCGTGACGCTAATAGAAGGTAAGGCTTTTGGCTTTGAGAGAATCTTTCTTCTAATATTATGCACTTTGTTGTCTTCCTTTCGTTTGAGTTAAGCGATGAGTTGGGTAAGCTTCGACAGGGTATGGCTTCTCCGGGGCGACTAAGGACACACCCAACCAAACGATCGGTAAAACGGGTCTCCTTTGGTACAATTTCCTCTTCCGGGTCTATCCCGTTTTCTTTAAGTGACGTAAAAAAAAAGCATTCGTAGCCTTCATAGATAGAGTAGAGAGAAATGGGAGTAAGCCTTTGGTATTCTGTTCTTATTGCTTAGTCCCTGTCTATTTCTATCTATCAAAATAGACCTTGAAGAAAGCGGAGAAAGATCAGTCCATTATTTCGAACTAAATCACATACATATATATATATAATAAGGGGGTAAGGCTTCTTTCTACTTTCGATTCAAGTTTCGATCGAGTAGAAAGAAGACTCACTACTCAATTCGAAGGCGAAACCCCTTGCTGCCTCTACTGTTTTTTATCAACCTTTTTTGCTTCTTTTGTTTGAATATGCTTAACACACACTTTCTGGTCGTCCCTCCAGCACACGGGGATCGGCCCTACGCACCGGGGACGAAGCATAGAGCTTACTGACGCCTGTTGTACTGGAGTGGTTCATCGTCAAAAGAACAACAATGGGTTGTAGCATTTTCGCACTTTTTGTCGTCAGGATGTAAAAGAGGGCTTTCTCGTCTAAAGGCAGGGGTGAGCTTTCTCGCTATAGAATTCGAACTACGAACGAAAGACCAACGAGGATTCAGGAGGAGAAGGAGTAGGAGCTAGCTTTCATTGAAGCAGAGGCACGAAGTAGCGAAGAAATTCGATTAATTAAAAGAAAGGGGCGTTCACTTACTGTTTGCTTGCATGTTGGTTTTTTCTCGACCAGAGTCCTAAGTGTGAAGAACTCAAATTGAAAATCGTTTCTATCCCACGAATCCAAAACGAATTTTGGAAAGCCGAGGTTACTT
>Ga0209574_10000003_pt1:0-65000 | contig 198687 bp, 104 predicted proteins | sample AgamicMgMarz_FD_187168 | JGI IMG/M metagenome (GOLD analysis project Ga0209574, IMG submission 187168) | Agave microbial communities from Guanajuato, Mexico - Mg.Ma.rz (SPAdes) (version 2) | ecosystem: Host-associated > Plants > Phyllosphere > Phylloplane/Leaf | place: Guanajuato... | reverse complement strand
AAAGTAACGAGTAAGACAGCTTCCTATGCCAGGATCTTTCATAAAACGGATTCCTATTCGAAGAGTGCATAACCGCATGGATAAGCTCACACTAACCCGTCAAAAAGTGATGATCCAATTCGCCTTGGGAGTGGTTCAGCCATCAAGCTACTTTCGTGAGGTAGGGGACCAGACCTCAAACAGGGTAGGCTTCCCGTGAGGACTAGCGCCCATTTAGAAGCCCGCGTCCTCTTTCTCGTGAGCTTCTCTAAAGCTAAGTCAAGACTATGGAAAGCTACGGCTACCTTCTCTTTCTTAGGTGAGTTCCTTCTCCTATCTCCGACCGAGCATAACCGATTGATGGTACAAAGTCGGGGGCGTGGGATTTCATTCATAAGTAGAAAGCTTTCCTGTGAGATATTTCTTACTTGGATGAGGAATGAGCTTATAGAGAATAGATCAACGCTTCTCGTAGCTGGGCTAGGTCCGAGTAGCTAGGTTGCTCGTCAGCTTCCCTATCCTGAGTAATAGCAAGCTACCTTATGGAGTTTGGATGGGCGTGATCTCTTAGTCTTAGCTCTTGAAGTGAGTTCGCTTTTCATGCCTTTCATTCCTTCTTTAACCCCTTCCATCGATCCCGGTCTCTTTTCATTGCTCTTGACGTAAGATCTGAGTCCGCAACTTCTTTTGTAGAGGAATTGAGTCGTTCATCTCGGTCTAACTTCGTAACCTTAGCCCGCTACCTCAGATTGTGAACGGATTGTGTATCCGCTCTTCCAGTTTATAGTAGGACATTGAGCCCATTTTTGGAGATAGAAAGCAAGGCAAATAACAGTAAAAAACGAGATCGCTCCCAGAGCTAAGAAATAGGGATTCCTTGCTCCAGTAAGTTAGGACTAGTCCCCCTTATTCCCTCTCCAGTCTGGCAGCAAATCTGCCGACTTTCTTTATGGGACTAAGCGTGAAAAAAAAAACTTGGCTCGATTCCAAACCCAGCCGAGCTCCGAAGTCGTGCATTTTCCCCAACCCTCTTTATCCCGATCGGGCATTTGCTCCCGAATAGAGTACTGGTGCAAGTCTCCTACAGGAGTGAGTTCTGGATCGGGAGACCGCCAGGTGCATAAATAGAGTGAGTTCTCGGGTGATCGCTTGGCTGCCTACCAAACAAAGAAATGGGGACATCATAGAAACGACCAGGCCTTTCTTTCTATTGTGCCTATCTATTAGTTATTAAGTCCTTTCCTCTTTTCCCTGCATCCCGAAATCCCGATTGTCTGACTGACAAGTCCAGGTAGTAATGAAAAAAAATGACTTTATCCCTTTTCACCTCGATCCAGAAGAAAGGGGCTTTTTCAAAGATTATATGGACGAATTAAAAGGAATCTTTTTCACAAAGCACGGACAGTGCGTTGAGTTCAAGATTAAAGACAGTAAGATTAGTAATGGAACTGAAATAAAGGAGAAAGAGCAAGAACAAAAGAATGAAGCACCCGAAAAACAATTGTTTGGTCAGCTCAACTACTAATGGTGCGAAAGTCAAAAGTCTAAACTAAAGTCGCATAGATCGCTCCTTCCTCGACGTCTCGGTCCGGAGGGAATTTGGTTTACACTAGGCCAATGGTCCTACAACTGAAAGACCATAGACTACCTCTACGACAAGAACTGACACAAAACGAAAGACAGATAGACCTGAAGGTAAAGAGGAAGAAAGTGAACTAATTGAGTGAGGCAATAAAGCAAAATAATTTAGTTAGACAGGTAAAAAGGATCAAGGATCTCCGAGTAAGATCTCGTATGTTGCTCTGATCTGAGCCTTTTCCCTCGCTCAATCTACTTTACCCCTACAACATCTAAGGCTGATTTCATAATTGGCACCCACGGGACAGGGGTCACTCTCTCCATGCCAACAAACAAGAGGAAGACGGCCAATGAAGCTAACTACTGGCTTTTTTCTTGTACGAGTGGTATTGGTATTTCGGAAATACGGTACCTTTGGCTCTCGACGCAATCTAACCCTTTTTGGTGCCTATCGTCCCAAACGTCAAGTTACCGAAATCATGGCCGTATTTCTTTGTTCTATCTTATAAGATATCGCTACGTATGGAACCTGAGATTCATGACCAATTCTATATGGATATAGCCCTTCCTTTAGGGGCTATATATCAAGTGCAAAAACTAGGCGATAGAGATGACTTCCTTTCGGCTTGGTCATAGGAATATAGAATAGTCCTGGCGGTCAACACAAAAGCTATTGAGCAAGATCTTGAAGCCAAATATATAATGAAAATAGCAGTCATTGAAGAGTCAAAGCCACTGATTAGGAAGATACTCTTTAGAAATGGGAAAGAAGACCAATGGAGCTAGCCTAGCTGTTCAACCACTGGCTAAATTAACATTCCAAAACGGAATTCTCGCCCTCCTTAAACAAGATTCGCTAACATTCACACCTTCTATCGACTTCTACAGTTAATCGCAGCTTACCAGGTGCTCTTATGTGAGAGCCTTCCCTTCTACTGCCTGTGTTGTACGGGAATTTAGGTAGAAGTGCTGTGTGAAATTCGTATGGAAGTCAATCAATAAGTCATGCTAACGAATTGTGGAAATATAGAAGCGGGAAATGCCATCAGACGGAGTTCCCCTATATCATCTTAGCTCAGAAAGTTAGTTGGAATGAACCAATTTGAATGTCTCTTATCTTAACTCCTGCAAAAGGGGTTACCGTAGATTTCTATTTTCATTTTGCCTCCACCATTGTTCAGCAGGTGAACAACAACATGTTTATTCCACACAGCTGATAAAATTTACCTTGTGTAGCCAAAGCAGTGGTATCCTGAATGAAAATTGAGGAGTCAATATGGTTGGTTGCGAATAGACCATAGAAAGTTTTGATCATAATCGGGAAGTTAAGGAATTGCTTACTTTCTCTTACTGTGTGAACGATCCTAGTTACTAGTAGCTAATAACTAGTCAAAATCCAATTCCTTACTCAATACGAAATATCGTTGATCCTGCCACGATTTAAGCTATTCAACTAATTTGAGAATGGGTGATGTACCCGGATACTTTAAGTCAATTCAATCCCCTTTCTACGCATTCAAATACGCCTGGGAACTTCCAGTGTTAGGCAGGAAAGGGTTAGATAGAAGGAAAAGTATTGAGTCAGTAGAAAATTAGAAAGAAGCAAGCCAGTCGGGCTACTAAATGCAAGCAAGTCGTTTCGAACTCTTCTCAAAAGTAAGTTGGTGTCCGCCATCCCGCTACTGTGACGCTGCCATACCGCTTTCAAGAGCGAGGGCAATAACTTTAGTAAAGCAAAGACTAAGACCTTCGTCGAAAAGAGTCATTCCCTTCTTCCTAGTCATAGGCGAGGGAAAAAGAGGTCGAGCTGGAGGGAGAGAATATCACTAAAAAAAGGATAGGCTTTTGCCACTAAGAGGTGCGTAGCGCTTTTCATCTTATCTTTTTATTTCTAATAGGCTGCGCTCCTAAATCTAAAGGCTAAGCTACTTTACCTTTACTACGATATCACCAGATTAGCAAGAAATTCCCTTTAAGTAAGTAAAGCTACTCCGTTCCTGTGACCGCTTTGCCAGAAGAACTTCAAGCAGAGAGAAAGTTCGAAGATCAGGATCAGGATTTTCTTTTCAATCAATCTCCTCAGCATTCAATGAAAGTGGGGCTATCGATACAAGTGGTAAGACCGAGAATTCAGCATCCAAGACCTGGCCGATGGCTACTTCAAATTCAAGTGCCACTTATCTTAACACAAAAAGGGCTAATCGACTTTAGCTAGACCTGGTGAAAGAAATCAAGCCAAAGTAGCCAAAGCGTAGGGTTAGGGGTGCGCTACCGAGGTGGGTAACTGAACCTTTCCCTTTGGCTAGAGTGAAAGCTTCTACGAATCACTTGAGAATAGGAAAAAACTATAATGAAAGAAAATTCAGCTCGCATTCCTCTCATACCAGCTTGCCAATAGATTCTTTTGTTTCTTTCCGGGGATCTCCCATGAGCCAAGGCGTAAGGTGCCCCTTCTTTCCAGGCAATCCCATGTCTTAAGCTTCAGTCTGAAAGTTCAGAGAATAAGTACTGACATGAAAGCAAGCCAAGCAACAAGACCGGGAGGATGAGAACGGAAACAGACTCGGAAACTTAACCATTTCTCAAAGCCCTCGCCGCGTTCTTGTTTGATTCTTTTTGGTGGCGTGTCGGTAAGGCAGGCCTTTGGGAAGAGGCAGCGAAAAACCTAGCTTTCAACTTGCTTTTATTTTAGTTGAGCACCCGGGCTTCCTTACTTTCACTCATTCGGTCGAAAGCACTTGCAGCGGGCAAAGGGTTGGATGCTTTTCATTGAGATGTTTCTATATAGTTCTAGTTCTCGGGCATACTCTTTCGGGGCGGGGCTTATGAAAGACATACGGGCACGGGCTAATGAACATACTTTTTAGACAGACTTTTCACCCTAGACTAGCCGCCCGAACGGAACGCTAAACTTGTTAGGCAATGGTAAGAGGGTTAGGTATTCAATAAGTCGACTATAACGGATAGGGTAGAGAACTTCTGCTCCATCATACTTGGATTTCCGGGCCTTTGATGCTTTAGTTTTCCAATTCATATATGAAAGAAGACGATTTATTTCATTTCCCCTATCCTATTCAGTCGATGTAAACCAACCAATCGTTGAAAGCCTTCTTTTTGATTTCTAACTAATAATAAAAAAGCATCGAACCTTGTACGCTATGTCGGCTAACCCAGTAGCTTAACCCAATAAGAAAGCTTCTGCAGCAGTAGATAGGCTGTAGCATTCCTACTTCTGGCGCTTGAAACTTGAACGATCAGACCGGGAAAATAAAGTACTGGAGCTACACAGCGAACATAAACATAGAGTAAGAAAGCTTTATTCAATTGTTATTAAGCTAATAAGAGAAAGTAAAAAGGACGAGTTCCATAAAAGTAACGAGAGCATTCATTTAGAGTAGTAAAAGGACTCAATTGCATCGACCCTTATGCGAGTAAGCGAGTTGGAGAGGAGCGAAGAAAGAGTATCTTCAGTGGAAGCAAGAAAAGAAGCACTGGCGTTACTGGCTAAGGACTCATCACTCTCAGGGCATGGAAAACTAAGGGGGCTGGGCTTATTTGTGGGAAATTTAGGGCACAACCAAGAGGGCTGAAGCTGTCTTAGGCATCCCTACGAATGAATACTTCTGCTCGGGACAATAGGTCGCTTGCTTGCGACTGGCTTGCAAGAGAGCTTCCCACTTGAACTGGGGCATCCACCTTTGAGAACTCGTAGGACTTAGATAACGGGGTACATTGAAAGACCGGATCGAGGGGACACTGAATACTTTTATGCTTACCGATAATCGCGCTTCCTTTAGCGTAGACCACCCTTTATTTAGTTTCTATTGGATTGAATTAGCAAAGTAGCTTGCTTCCCGGGTGTCGGTATAGGTAGGGCAGCTCGCTCATCTCATAGAAAAATTCGTTGCGGTAAGCCTTACTCAATCAACTGAGACCCTGTTGGAAGCGTTAGCTCTTGTGAAGACCTTAAAGAGTCCCTACCCCCATCTTTCTCTATCCCGTCACGAGCAATCGAATGAGAAATGGGAAATGTGAAAGAAAAGAAGATAGATGCCCGGTGTCTCATTCAAGCTTTAGGCTTGTTCGGAAAGTCCTATCTTTCCAGCGCTCTCCTCTAGCCCTAGCTTTCGCCTAGGTGGAGAGGAGGCCTATTCGCAGCCTTTTATCCGATACAATACGCACCTTACCTGAAGATAAAATGCCCCCTGGCGAACTATTCATATTAGATTAACTTTAGGATTCAGGAAGCGTGAAAGCGGTCAGATGGAAGTTGTTCTTACTTTCGAACGGAGAAGCACCAACTCCAACTATTCATGCCATCTTCATTGGGCTGACAAGAAAAGGCAGCTTCCAAGTCATATCCCCCCTTCCCTCATCCAGTCCATGGCCCGGTCTTTCATCTCCTTCTTTGAATCTGATTTAAAGAATTAATTGACTTGAGCACAAGGAATGGGCTTCTGCCTGCATTTCCCTAAACTTTTTTGTCTTCATTGAAACTGGAGAAGGCACATCAACCGGAGTCAGAGCAGAGGAGAAGGCTAGGCAAAGACCCGCATCGAGCTTCCCCCTGGGCTTAGAGAGAGTTGTCTCTAGGTATTCTCTACCTACCCACCTGTGTCTCCATCTCCGGCCAAGGCCAACCGAACTATTCATCTTTCTTTCCATCCCCACGGCCCCGACCAGCAACTGCAAATGAACACCCGCCTGCATAACCTTTCTCCGTTCTGTAGAAATGGATTGCGAGTTGAAACTTTGCTTGCCCACGAACAGTACTGGCTCGTCAGCAACTTAGATAGACGAATCTTCTCTTATCCTGCGCCTTCCCACTAATCCATAGAAGAGTCCTGCTTGGAGTGAGAACTGCTTGACGGGTGCGCAACTTACTATTCATATTACATAGATCCTAGCCTTGAACACTGATCCCTATTGCTTGAAGTTCGGTCCCTACTGCCGAGATACGGAAACTCGTTGATGCGCTTCCTGCCTATGGAACTACGGGAATTACAGATTTACTCCTCCCGCCTGGACTGCTGAACTTGATTATATTCAATAGCTACTCCCTTCCCTAGCATCAAGAAAGTCTTAAAGACTTCCGGCACAACGCAGGAACAGGAATACTTCTACCTAGACCGCGTTCAACCGATTACTTTACTTGATTCCTTATTGGTAGAGGTGTTGACTCTGTGTACATAATTACATTATACCTTGGTTTCTTAGACTGTGGCTTCTCCTTGATTCGGATGGAGCCTGAAATCCCGGTGAGCAGAAGAAGGATTCCATCACCACCCAGCACCCAAGCACCCAAAACCAGTACATTTTTCTACCCACGGCTAACAACAACCCCGTTCGAAAAGACCTTTGAACTTACAACAACTTCGATTCTTTCTTTTCTTTATAACTTCGCTTTCTCCTGAACCTGCGGGTGGTGCTGACTTGATCCGAGGTAAGCGTTAGCTTTAGCTTTCGACTTGACCTTCCGTCTAACACTCGGGATATTAGAAGAGAAGTGTCGTGGCTCACAACCTTGACTTTGTTTGAGTAGAATTCTTCTAACCTGAATTCCCTTATAGTCTCCGGACGGGATTACTTTAGCTTTGCTTCCTTAGGATCTCATTCCTTTACCCCGGACCAATGATTTGAACTCGAGTACAAAAGAAAAGCCTATTGAAAATTATCATTTCGTTCCAGGATCCGCAGCAGTTGTTGCTTGCTTCCTGAGCCTATACCTGGTGAACTCCCTGGGGCTGAGAAGAAAGCTTAGAATTCGATCAAAACATTTCCTTCGAGGGCACTCATAACTAAAGTACTGGCTCGCGAACTGCCAGAATTAGGTTTTACCTAGTGGATTCACCAGTCTTGCGGACTCCCTTCAGCTTACTTACGATCGAAATCACTATTTTGATTTGATTTTTTAGCTATACGAAAGAACTAGATCACGATCTCGCGGGACTAATCTCTTGAAAACTGAAAGAAAGGGAAAGCCAATCGTACGTCCTGGTTTCCGGGACTTTCTTCCCACAGGTTATTCTATACAATTTATGAAAGAGAGGAGAAGCCCCACTCGGGGAGATGAGTAAAAGCTTTCTCTTATATACGATACCTACCAAAGAGAAGAGATCGCATTCTGACAGGGAGCACACGAAGCAAAGGAAAGACTGGCCTGCGTAGTATTAGATAGAGGTATTACCAGGCACACCTCTCCTAGTGTTCTTGTTGCCTTCAACCCTGAAGGGAATGAGCAGCCAGCTAACTCGAACTAACCATCATTTTTTTCCTCAAAAGCATGGCTTGCTTTAATTCTCCGCAGAGAAAGAAAGGGATCAAAAGCAATGAAACCTACGATGTATCCTCAATCTTCCGAGGGGTACGGAGCGGCATTTAAGCCTTCAAATTCATATTCTTCTCCCAGTCCCAAGTGCCAAGAACCGGCGAATGAAGGCTCCGTGGCGGCATCGGAGCAGCCAATAAGCTAATCCGTTCCCAGTGACCCATCTAATTGATTCGATCCAGTGCAGAAAGAAGCGAGTGAGCGGCAAATGATCCAATATCGGACCTGGCGAATATCTGTCTCTCAATCCCGGGATTCCAATCTTTATTATGCATTTACTGACCGCACTAGATTTCTTGATTCGCTGGGAGAGAGTAGAGAGTCAAGGTTCGTTGGCAAGTACTTCCTTTCTATTAGTGCCACCGGAAAGGATGAAAAGAGATAAGATGCTGGTGGTTAGCCTGCCCCGGACTCGTAATTGATAGTTTTTGATGAATGGAGATGGCTATGGGGCCTACCTATGACTGATTTCCCTTACAGGTCCGAAAGGCATCAGATGCCTGGGCACATATCCGCCTCTGGTGATGGGACAGATGGATCGAATGCAGCATAGGGGTCAATGGCAGCAGGTGGGGATTAATATGGAGATGGCTTCGAGCCTTCACTGAACGATGGGAATCCCAATTGAGACTAGGAGAGGTGGCCTCATATCCCGTCCCTGGTTCCGGCTCTCCGGAAGCAGAGTATACGGGGACGGCAGATGGATTTGAAGTTGAGGGAAACCTAAAGGACAAAAGAAAGAGATTCATTTTGAGATGCGGATAGAATAAATGGTAGGGTTCCAAACCTCGCCGAGCACCGAAAGAGAAGGCAAAGTTCTGCAGGGTACGGCCCTGGGCAGTGGAGAAATAAAGCCTACCTGCTTGGTTCGGGCGAAGTAGATGGATCACAGGAATAAAATCCTGGTGGTTCTTATGCCACTTTTGATGGTCTCGGTTCGGACGAGATACATGGAAAACCATTAGATCGATAGAAATAAAGGTAATTTCCTTTCCACTCCGAGGCTGATTGATCTGGATCCCTGGGAACAGGTCTGTCAGAAGTAGATGGTTCGGCTCCACTGGGAGATGGGAAACTATATGCGGAGCTAGAGGCAGAGGGACTTGTACTTGGCTTACCGTCAGAGGGATGGTAAGTAGATTGCTCGATAGCTTACCCGGGGAGGAGAAGATTGATTTTTTTCTCATTGGATCCGGTCGGCCACCATAGCACTAAGACGGAAAGCCTGGTAGGCAGTCTACACAGATGGGAAGTCACCAAACATGGGAAAGAGTACCTATTACTCTACAGAACCGCCACCCTAGGATTTAAGAAAAGGATGCCCTCCTTCTAGCCCCTAGCCCTAGGTGCCTTGATACCTAGGCTTAGCCACAGAAGTCCTCGGATGCCTTATTGTTTGGACTTTCATTAAGGATACACCTAGGAGTGAAAGAGTCGCAATAGATGGATAGCATCTTCAAGGGATTGAGGCTTCTTCAGGGCCCATCCATACTAGTGAGTTAGTTCTGCCGGGGTCTATCTATCCATCTATCTTCCACTTCAGAACCAATCCCTCCTACCTCAATCGTTACCTATCCTCCATCTCCATGGCCAGGCGGGTTTGGGAGGAGTCCTAAGAGATCATGAAGGGAGGTTTGTGGCAGGTTTTGCCAGAGGCGTGGGTTGTAACACGAGTTTGATGGCGGAGATTCTAAGCGCAAGAATGGGCATCGCTGTAGCTTGCCGGCATTAGGAAGAAAAAGATTGAGGGCGATGCAAAGACGGTCATTGACCTCATCGCGGGAACCACGCTGGGTGGAAGGCAGAGCCTTTTCTTTCAGATATTAAGGTGTTACTAAGCCATTTAGATCAAGGCCGGCCACATTTGAAGGGAGGGCAATTCCGCGGCTGACGCATTGGCGAACATTGGGGTAGATCAGCAACGAGAACATTTCTGGATGGCAGACCCGCCGGAGGTAATCAGAGAATGCATTGGAGAGGAGGGGTAGGCCGAAATGGAGAAGAGGGTCACTGTCAAGGGAGGGCATCATTGCAGCTGGTCCATGGTAAGTAAGGATATGAAGAACGGGAGTAGTGCCAGTGGAAAGGGAAGCGGGAAGTTAGGCCCCACGAGAGCATGGATTGGAAGACGTCTAGACCCGGGCGGTAATAATTTTCTTTCTCTTTATATTCTTCGGTCGGCTGAGGCATGAGGACAAATTCCTTTCGTGCTTCGGCTGGCCTCATTGTCTGGTTTGGGTTTGCCTTAACCCAAGCTTAAAAAAAAAGATGAGTAATCAGTGTAACGGGACGATGACCGTACCAAAGCAAGAAAAAGAGTAGAGACTAAAGGTAGTCAAACCAAGTAGTCTTATGAATCACAATACTCTACTGGTGGTACTCATTGGTTTCCAATAGATCAATACCATTAGTAGTATTAGTGTTAGTAGGTCTATCATTCCTGCTTGAATCAGACCCTCTTCTTACCTTACCCTTAATGCGTCGTTTTGAAAAAAAAAATATTATTTCCATCAAAATATTAGACCTACTAAGAACCTATTCTTGTAAACAAAGAGAAATACATCCATGCCGCCCGCTATTAATGGTCAATCAGTCTTTTACTGCCTTTTGTCATATATTTCCAGGTATGAAGAAGAAGACTATAGAAACCAAATCACATGAAATCAAATAGGACAGACCCAACTTAACTATATCAAGAATCTACCATTTAGCCCTTTCCTGCCCGGATATTGAAAAGAGAGGATTGATTCCTAACCTGAAGCGGATTTAGGAATTCAAGGTCTAAGTAGAAGCTTCACCTCCGACCTGTGCTATCCTCTAGTGCGCCTAGGACTGAAGCTTTCAAACTCCTAAGTAGAGAAGGAAGACATGGTCATGGCCTCTGACTACTATGCTTAGGTGAAAAAATGTTACCTAATGAACCGTACTCCCAGCACAGGGTGGTGAGAGCAGATTGAATGCACCTTTATCCTATGTTAAAACCACTGTCCTTACTTAGCTACTGCGCTTAGCTTCCTTCCCTCGAAAATAGAATCCCATAATTCTCCCGGGCGGAATGCGAGCCAGAGGCAGTACATCCTTTCCTGGAAAGAGTACGTGGGGGTGTGCTTATTAGAGTCACCAAGGAAGTAGGAGAAAAAGTTTATGAGCGGGTGGCTAATACATTCTCGACACAATCAGTCATAGTGCAGTCCCATCAATGACAATTTTGGAAACTCCCTTGAGAATGGTGGATCCCCTGTAAAAGAGTCTTCTCCGTCTCAAAGTCAGTGCAGGAAAACTTGCTCTTGGGCCGTCATTCCTTTATCGACCAGATGAAGGGATGTTGAGTAAAAAACGTTGGACTTTAGTCGACCAATCCAGAGCGTAGTTACCTCCTTCCATGGCAATGCCCATATTATTTTTCACGGACTCTTTCTCAACCTAAATCAAACCTAAAGCATGGAATCAAAAGAAATGACGGTTAGGATAGGCTTTCTCTTTTTCTTTGCCAAACCTTCATAAACATGAAAACCTTACGCAGCTAGATTCCCTACTTATACTGGGGCTGGAAACTCCACATAGGCGTACCTTTGTAAAAGAAAGTGTTTCCAAACTCATTTGCTTCTAAAAGAGGTTTAGGACGACATCCATTTTCTAACCTTTGAACTGGCTAAACAAAAAAACTGTCTTACCTTAACGGTCGATCTCTATTAGCATAGACCCTAACGCCTCTTCGCTTTTCTCGAGCATCAAATCAACCTTTAGTTATCAGCTTCTTTCTTAAGTGCTTCAGTTCGACGTGATCTATCGCAGACGGTTTTGAATCTTACTCTTCCCCTACTTTCCACGCATCATGAGCGGATTCACCTTTCTCCCTCTGCAACTCCAGCCAATTAGTCATCTGAATCTTTGAATGTGCTAATGGTTGGGGGTCCGCCCAAGCTTTCTCGATCAATAGACAAATTTCCCAAAACCCCGATCCATGCTGTCTTTCGAATCCCTTCATCCGACCCCGTAGTGAGGAGTCTGCATTTCATAACCTGCAGCTATCTCCAAACCAAGCCCTCGAAAGAATATAGTGGTTACAGAATCCTCCAGCGGGGAATGCTCAAACTCTCCCCATATGACTAAGGGGAATCTTTCTGTCTGGAAACCCGCACGTAGGGAAGAATGTACGAGAACAATGATTTATTCAATGCGGAGAAACTTTCAAATTAAAGTAAAGACGCAGTAGACGCAACAAGATAAAGAGGCTGACGTCACAGCTCAAAGTCGAAGTGTAGGATTGGAGTGGTAACTAAGAAAGAAAAGCCAAAGTCCCAACGAGAAGAAAGAGACGAAGCAAAAAGAGATAGAGATTTTCTATTCGTTTCATTTCATTTCACTCATTCCTCCTCAAACAATTGAAATTCAAGGGGCTTGGCGAGAGAGACTTGACAACCTTTTCGGTAGGAGGGATCACTACAACTTGACTCAGGTCGGGCACTACCCAATGATCTTTTACGGTTTACAACCCTGTGCCGCTTAACCGGAGTAGGATATAGAACCCTATCTCGCTCTGTCCATACCCGCAATCTAAAGATTGAAAGGTACGAAGTTACTCATGACGCTATATGAGGCACGAAGTCACTCGAGCGATAGGTTTTGGGCAATGTACACTACAGTGTCTTACCCTCTTTACCTTTGGTTAGGAAGGGGTTTACCTTTTGGATCCCTATGTAAAAGGGTTACGTAGAGAACTGAAACTGCCGCAGTTGAGACTTCCTCCAGATGAAGTCCATCTTGGCCCTGGGGCCGTGGACTTGAAGGAATGGTCAATTCTGCGAAGGTGTGTACATACCTGGTGCTTTTATCTCGCCTGGTATGCTCAGCAATCAGTTCACCCTCTATTGAATCTTGGTTTGATGGTCCAGACCTGAAGGAAGATTAAGGATGAAGATCCTCATCTCCGAGTCCTTTGTGGAAAAAGAATTCATCGTCATCGTCTGCTCCTACTACAGATAGGAAATCGTAAGCTCCTCGTTGGACTTTACAATTTCATTTAGGCGATAACGGAATGAATGCAGCTATTTCAGAGGGTATGTTTAGATTATCAAAAGCAGACGCTGCGCTCCTGGTCCTAAAGAACCAGACACTCCCTCTTGGGGGGGTACGGCTTCACACTAGGGAGAGGAAGGATTATGCTTATTTAGCATGAAATGCTGACGGCTTTCGTTGGCTCTCAATCCCTTCTACCATGCCAATAATTCCCCTTAGCATAACTTTGAAAGACGTTTCGGATAACCCCTAGTCATTACAGCAGGAGATATTGATATCGAATAGCTATCTATCTACGTAAGTTCATTAGAAAGAAAGGAGGAGAGGAAGTTCGGGATTATTAAACTGGACTGGCTTAGACTTATTATAGGGTTAATACGACCTATGATGGGCAAGCAAGCGAGCTAACTATGCATCGGAAAGCAAGCCTTCGACGTCACTATAGGCCAAGCCCTATACCTCTACCACTGCCTTGAGCCCCGATGCTATTGTGAATTTGAATTGAAGCCCTAGTGTGTATATAAAATCTTTGAAAGAAAATGAAAATAGGAAGAATCACGCTTCCAGGTCAGTTCGTACTGAAAAATAATATTGCCATGTCCGTTATATCCCTATATAATTCTTCTAATGTTATAAGCACTAAAAAAAAATAGTGCTGTTTGAGTCTCCTATTTATTCTAAAAAATCTTAGATTTGTCATAAAATCTTTCTTTTGGGAGGCTGCTCTCGGCTGCCAATGAGGGGTCAAGAGGTCTTGCATCCCCTTCACCCTATTCGGGGTCTGCTCTCACCCCTAAAACTTCCGTCAAGTGGCTGTTTGGCCCCCCTTCTTATTCGGCCTCGGTCGAACCCCCTGCAAGGTTCGAGCCGGGTGAGTGTAGTTCACCAGAAACGAGATGATGCCAAATATATCGCGATCAGATCTCGCTTATCTATGATGGAACCTAGTTATATATGCATTGTACATCTTACTTCTATTGTGATCCCTTCGTCCACTCAATCCCCGGAAGCTGAATGAAGTGCGGGTGAATTCGTTCCCTTGACCCCCGCTACCATTTCTTCTTGTCTGAAATCGGCCGTCAACGACAGATCGGAACATGGCGACGTATATAAGGAGATGAAGGAGCTCGTATTCCCTTACTCGTCCATTCAATTCAGCCTTCGCTTAGCTATTCGAATCAATAATGGAATGGGAATGGGTGTGGTAACTACGTTTTGTGCCCTTCCCCCCGTTTCTTTGGCTTCAACGTCAACCGGACCAAGAGATGAGGAATCTGAGAAAGCTTCTCTTCTGCCTACCAAAGACAGAGGGTCAGGTGCTGTCTGATCTCCTTTGTTATATCTCTTCTTTGGCTGCAGCTAGTAGGAGGAAGAGTCAAAGCTCGACGGAATCTTAGTTTGCTTCCTTGATTCCGTCCCTTGGGACCGCTCTTTGGTACTTCAACTGTTTACCTGATTCTCGTCCCGGAACCAGGGGTCAATCAGCCCAATCCCTTTCTGTCCTAATGGTATTGCCCGAGTCCGTTGGAGTATCTTTCTCTTCCTTTCCGACCAACTACTACCTGGTTCTATCAAACCAGACTATTTCACTCCTGGAATTCCCTGATAGAGAACTCCAGTTCTATACCTGAGGCTAGCTACTAGCTCAGACTCCGGCTTCTGAGTGTGGCCAAGTGGTAAGTCCTTTCTTTTCTGTCTGAGAATATGTCTTCTCTTCCGAGGTGGCATGAGACAATCAGTGAGTTTCAGGTGGCTTTAGTCTTTTTCATGTTCCTGAGGTGGATCGAGTCTCTGGTAGTTCTAGGTGGCGTCAGACCAGCGCTAACAGTCAACGAAAGAGCAGTCCTATTCCGAATCCTTCACCTTCTCCTTCTACTAATATCACCAGCGCTACCTCCTCATTTGAGACTTCGCTAGGTGACAGCATGACTGTAAAAGATTTTCTATTGATCCAAGTGGTACTCATTCTAATTCTAATGAGTGGGCCTTATACACTCTTTTCTTTCTTTTTCTTAGAGCAAGAAAAGAAGTGCTTGACGTGCCGTACCGGGAATCCTTCATAAAGCAGGGCTGGCTTATTCTATTACCTCACTCCCTCTTTCTTCGAAATGATTAGAACCTAGTAGTGCAGTGCACTCGCTTCCTTTGGGCTTCCTGAATAGTTTCCTCCTTCTGCGCTTCCTGCTGTTTGCTGCTTTAGAAGTCGTACTGGGTATAGGCTACGACTTCTAATTCACTTTTTTTACTCTTTCTCTTTCAAATCAAAGAGGTTTACGTCAAGCAGATGGTCAATCTATTTTCCTATCTTACCTTAGTATAAAGAATTTCGCCTAACAATCAACAACAAAAGTCCCAAAAGGCATCTCGGGAATGGGCTAACTAAGAATGCGGGATGGACCATTTCCGGACATAGGCATTGCGCCCTCCAGGGGCTGACTCTATTATACCAACTTCATAATAGGAAGGAATGAAAGACTCACGGAAAGCTTCACAAAAAAGACTGAGAAAGAAATGAAAATCAATACTTTCCCTTTCATTCTCTTCTTCTTCCTTCCGGGGTAAGCACTTCCAAAAGCAAGGTCTGATTCTTTCTCTTTTTGTTCAAGCCTATTATCTAACCTATTCTAAAAATAGAAAAGCAAAATCAAAAGATCAAAAATCGAATCGAAAAAGAGCTCTGTAATGGTTACCATTAGGCTCTCGTTTTCACTGGCCTTAAAGCAAAGCCACTAAGAAAAAGCTACTTCAAAGAAGAGAATCATAAGTAATGAAAGCGTAAGTCAAACCGAATAGCCTAAAGTTAGCTACTTTAGCTTATAAAGGATCAGTAGGATCTGCAAGCCTCGGAACGGACTATTCTACTCTGCTTCTGATCTATAGTCACTGATCTTAACAGATTTACAGTTTCATTTCTCTATTGAGAATTTGCCCTATCCTAGGAATGTAAAGTCAAGTCTTATATGCCTTCCTTTTCATGATCAGACTTCGATTCCCACTAGTTGTTATCTTAGGGCAACTGCCCGACATGATACAGATCAGGTAGGCCCGTAAGCAGTATCTGAAGTCAAGGATTGACTTCGTCTCTTTCTTTCAGTATAGCCTTAAGCCATAAATGAAGTCAAGAAATCTCTCGTTGCAGATGTTCAGTCTCGAACTTCTCTGTCTCCAGTCGGGCTAGTACTAAAGCCTATATATAATATCCTATATAAACTATATATATTATAGTAGGATGCTTTGAAGAACTTCTCAATCACTTCACCTCTAACTTAATACTGAAAAGCTTTTCTCTAGCGTTTAGGTCTTTGATTCCACTAATGAGATAGCTGTCTGCTCCTTTCTTTCCTTCACTCTTCTTCTTCACCGAGTTTAGTAAGATAGTAAGACATGTAACTCAACCCAAAATTTCCATACTTTCAGTACTTGACTAGCTTGCAGCTCAATCCATCTCAGTACGGATGGACGTGTAAATAGCTCTGGCTTCTGACTTTTCTCCGATCTTTCACCGAAAGCTGCTCCTTCTTCTCTCTCGGGTTTAGACTAAGAGATTATGTTGGACTTGGGCCTTTCGCCCGAGGGTTCTCGTTTGTCCTTTCTTAAAAGATTTCAGGGGAATATGGCAGAGCTGACCTCAGGCAAGGAATAAGAACTGATTAAATAGGTTTAGGCCCAGACTTCTTTGTAAATAGCAGCTTGGCTTAGTTTACCAAGGAAGAAAGACCAAGCTTATCATATGCTATTTCATATGACCGGAAAGTCCCATCTATTCAGACCTTCTTCTCAATCGGATTGCAACTTCATCTTAGGCGGCATAAGGGCTCGTCTCATTCTATAATGGCGTGGTAACAAGAGAAAAGAGGTTGCTTTCAGCTTCAGGAGTTTATTCTATAGTCACCCGGGCGGAATTGAGACTGATTTTTAGATGCTCTGTCTGCACTTTTGGTCTCTATTAAAAGAGAAAGACTTGCTGCTTTTACAGCCTATTCACCATCAGGTTCGGAAGTAGACTAAGCAAATCCTGGTAAGGTTTCATCTTCCTACTTCATTTAGTCAATCGTAGCGGATTCGTTTTTCAGTTCCGGTGGCAGATCTGGGAATAGCTCAATCTCAAGACATCAGTCCACTAATGAGGCAGACGGGATAAGAGGATTTTCTTCTTTTCGTTCTTCCTTTCCTCCCGAGTAAGCTACTGACAGAAGGGCAGAAAAGTATTCAAAACATAAAGATTCATACTGGCTTACCTTGTTCCGGATCAGATAGGGGAATACCTAGTAATAGATTCACCAGGATGGGTCAAAAGGATTGGGAAAGGATTAACAGGGAGTGGGACATTTAGGCCCCAACGTCTTTCTTTCGAACTTGCTTGGCTACCTTAGCTGTGACAGCACGGGCTGCATGAAAATCTAATGACTTCCCTCCGCTTTCTGACTTCGTCCAATAGGGCTACTTCATCAGTAAGCAGTCTGGAGCGTTAGACTTTACTAGTAAGATCGGAGCTTGCAGAGGCTACGGCATTTAGTGACGCGGATCGGATTCTTCCGTCTGTTCCTACGCGTCATAGGGGATTAGGCATATAATCGGACCTTGAAGATCCTACTTCTTAGTGTTCAGCTATGGGAGTGGATTACCTGCATTGGCTTATCTTGACTCCGGCAGGGGATTGGGATCATCTTCTTTTCGTTTGCTTTTCCTAATTTCTTAGGCCTCCTCTTGTCTCTTAGGTGTAAAAGAAAGAGGTTGCTAGTAGGTCCGTAACCTTATCTCTTTCAGGTTGGGCGTCAAGATCTCCTGCTTCGGACTTTGAGTTCAATCCCGCTTTCGTAACTGGTAGGGCTGCTAACACAATCTCAATAGGATTCTACGGGAATTTATGACTTGACATTCCTACCTTCTCTTCATAGGATGGATGGGAAAGAAAGGAGATGTTCCCGGATCCGGATCTGCGTAGTTGATTTAAGGTTGCATTTAGTCCGAAGGAGAATCTTCCATTTTCTTGACGGGTCTACTGAAAGACTACAAAAGTCAGGAATGAAATCGAAGTCAGTAGGCCTTCTAACAAAAGAGAGAGATTAATCTCAGGCCTTTACAACTTCGTAGCGGATTCTTTGATATGTAATTTCTTCATCAGTCTTATCTTACCTTCTTTCCCTAACTCCCGCTCACCAACTCCCGTTCTTCGCCCTGCCAACGCTTTGGGAGTTTGACTTCCTGTTCTTATTAGTAGCTCATTCCTTCAATCGAAGATATCAATACTGATTTAAGGACGGACGAGCTCGATAGTAAAGAGAATGACTAATCCCCGGACAGACGTGACTAGCGTCAAAACTAAGGGCAGCCTAACGAGTTAGGAATCCATCTGTATGGGCTCTTGCCCTAAGATAGAAGTAAAGATTCTCGAGACCAATTCAATTTCAGTCTTTACAGCCCTCTAACAAAAGATAAAGACTTGTTGAACTCTGTCCTTGTTCTCCGTGGTTTTGTAATTGATTAAGCGGGAAGGAAGAGATAAGGAATCCCTGGGACTTGGATGAGAATATGTTGGTTAAGGAGGTCCACGTCCGTCACTCTTGGATTTCTTTAGTGTTTTCTCCTTTTAGGCTTTCGGAATAGGCTGATCTCCGCCATCTCTCTGTCTAAGACATAAGGCTGCTCCCTGGGACGTTAAGCCTAGATCGGAGGCAGTCTGAGCCGTAAGCATTAGTTAGCTGCGGCTGATCTAAAGAGATGTTAGCGGACTAGGCAATTAATCTATGGGCATAATAAGCTTTGATTATTAGGCTGCCGGAAGAGCAAAACCTTTCATATGTTATTTCGGCCGAGGGTCAACTCTTTGTTGTTTTTACTTGGTCCCCTTTCACTGCTATTTCCTAACCTGAAGGAAGAGCAGGTATCAAGAAAAGATTAATCGGGAACGGGATGTTATTAAAGGGAAGTAGAGCTCCGTGGCCGAGGCCTCTTCAACTAAAAAGGAGTTACAGTAGTTGTTCTCTATAGTACCTCAATCTGGTGACCATAGGGCGAAAAGCGGGAAAGAGGAGTCGAACCCACGATAATATGAAGCCATCTCCGGCTCTTTATAAGATCGGGCTTCTACAAGAATAGAAAGAATAAGGTCAGCAGGCTACTTTCGTTCTTCCTTTAGTCCTTCGTAGCTGATTCGATTCAACTGAATTTAGTCCCGCATTAGCGTAAGCAGCCTTTCATGTTGCTTTCTTCTCTGACTTATCGGCCATTCATCCCGGGCTAGTTCAGTGAGCCATGGATACAGGTAAGAAATTCCTAGCTTGCCTAACAATTAACCCTGCAACTCAATCATTTGATTTGGCAATAGAATGACTTCAAACCGCTTATCAGTAAAAGAATGAGTGTTCGATATAGGGGATAGGATCTATCTGCTCTTTTTCTTTCAATTTTCTTTTTCTACTAGGGCATTTAGTCCGAAGTTGCTGCTGCTTTATAATCTCTATCTTGTCATGTCTGCTCTGTCTCCAGTTCGTTGACTGAAGACTAAAACGAAGGAAATCCCTAACTTACTCTATCTTTGAGGTCAATTGATGACGAAGTAGCTTCTTCTTTTCTTTCTTCAAACTTCCTTTAGTCTTTCGTAGCTGATTAGATAGTCTCTTCCCTCTTGGACTGGGACCTAGCGGCAAAAGTCTTTGATGTTTAGAGTCCTGGTTCTTCAATCTTACCTTTTATAGGGCTTTAGGTTTTCAAGTAGATAAAAGGTTCTTTATTACTAAAAAGCTTGAAACTACCTTAAAAGACTGTCTTTCTAATCCTGACTTTCAAGCTGAACCTACGGGCGTTTAACTTCATCTTCCTTGCTAGCTTCTTCTATTTACGGCTATCCTCAGAAGGATATGATTACAAAAAAAGCCTGAACTCAACTAATGAGCTAGAGGCAGGCAAAAATCAAGCACGTCAGCTTACCTCCGAGACGGAAAAGGAAAAAGGAATTGATTCCCCCCCGGTTTAGTAATTTCATAGGCAGGAGCGGGAAATAGAAGATCTGGCTTTCCGCCTAGGCTTAGAAGAGGATTGGAGTTAGAGTAGTTTTATCTGCCCTCTCTGTCTTCGAAAGTGAGTTCTGTTACTGCCGAGTGAAGATAGGGGAATTTCATACTGGACTTTCCTAGCAGATATGAAGCTGGACGGGAAAGATGATCTGATTAGACTGTATATGGTATTGACTGCGTCGTAGCAGATTAGATAGTCACCCGAAGCGGAGAATATAGATTTCCCCATTCACTTCTTGTAGAGCACGGCTTGGGCGGCAAATGAAAAGTTTGCCTGATCTTTAGCCGGAATCCACGGGAAGAAGCCATAGCCGGTGATGAGGCTGTGAATACTTACCTACCGGTGTAAGAGCTTTCCTTCACTGATAAGGTGACGCTTTCGTAACTAAGTCCCCTCTTACTTCTAAGTCAACTTCAATGGCAGCATTTCTTTCCTCAATGACTTCCTACGGGCAATAGGCTGAGAAGCCCGGATAAGCCCGGTTAAGATTCTATTCAACGGCTTTGCCTGCAAAAGCCTTATAAGGCTAACAGCCTATGCCTATCTGCCAATGCTTGAAACTACCATCTCAGCTGAAGCAGGAGGGGAAAGAACAAACTTTCGAACTTCGGAAGAGCTTAGCCGTGCTCTCGTCTTCTAAGTCTGTTCTTTCGTTTAGATGAGTTCATTGCCCCGGGAAGGCGTCCAGACAGGTAGCTTGCCTTGTTAACTAAGGCCCATGCGGTAACTTAATAAGCCGTCACTACTTGACCTTCGATAGCTTACTGCTATCCTGATTTAACTATTTGAATAGATTCCACGGGAGGGAATAGAACGTGATTCCAAGGTAAGAGCCCGGAGTGGGAAAAGAAGAAATGGGATTAGTAAGATCATCCCTCGGTTTAGACTGCCTGTTAGGCTGCCGGTCTAACATCAAAGCCATTCTTTTCTATAGAAGTTGGAAAGGACGGGGGCTTTTCTGCCCTTTCTTTCTACTTCATCTTTGATCTTTGGCGCGTAAGGCCATGAAAATGCATATAGTGACGCTACTTCGGATATTCTATTTTATGTCATTTCATTCTTGACTACCTCTGATGTTGAAGCAGGGTAAAGTAGAACAATAGAAAGAGGAATAGGAAAGTCCGCCTTCTCTTTATCTGGTCCCAATGCTTTCCTAACTCCCGTTGAGTAGAAGGGAATAGTAATAGCATAGGCGGGAATAGAATACCTGGGATTAGGTTAGGATGATCCAAGGCTGTCATAGCCGACTTAATTTCCTCCCGCCGTTCCTCTCTGTAAGGCCAGCGGGTAAAGTCTAATCTTTTCTTCCAGACGGGATTCTATTCGTCTAGTCCCTTCTTCTCATTCAGAAGGATAGGCTTCTAACTAAATCTGACTTGACGCTTGATGCTGACTTCGTCAAGCTGACGTTTATGGTCTTAGTGCTCCTGTCTTCTCTTTCCGATAGAGGCTTCTTTGTTGATTGAGTTCCGGGCTTTCATACTTCGTCTATGATCTTTCGGCTTAGGCTTTTCCTCACAGTTCAGTCAGTTCAACGGGGAATAGGAGGGCACATAGCTCAAGAGATGACGTTCTGTTGTCCGAAATAGACCTTTTTCAGGCCCTTGCTTCTCATCTCGTTTAGGGCCTGGCCTAAACTACTGAAATGAAAGAAGTCCGGCCGTCAAGCTCCTGTCTTTCGAACTGCTTTGACTCCCGAATTCAGGCCTTTGGCTTAAGAGTTAGACTGATTTGCTCCTTCTGACTTCAATCCGCCTTCTCTTTATCCTCTTCTCAGGGCTCATAGATAGAAAGAGGAAGCTTGCTGGCTACTTTCGTTTTTCCTTTAGTCCGAAGTCGCTGATTCAATAGTCTGTTCCAGGGATCTTTTAGTTGATGATATGGCTTTGCCTGCGTCCCTTCAAGAGCATTTCCGAAGTCTCTTTCGACGGGAAGCAGAGCCTGATAGGGGATAAGGCATAGGGGGGTTGAGAAAAATCTTTCTAAGTAGTTCTCTGGGGCCCCTGCCTAAGCGAATTCTAGCTCTTTCAAGTTACGCGTGTCCGATGTTCCATTATTTGATTTTCGCGGGCTTTTTTAAGATATTCCCCAGGGAGTTGTAATAGATTATGTTTGTTGGACTAGGGCTTTCTTTCGGCCCCTCCTTATTTACTAATATCCTAAAGCTTCACTTCGTCTAGTGCTTTTAACCGACATTATGCTCCTTCATAGTCTGACTACACTAAAAGGAGCACTTACCGAATCACGAAATTTCAATAGTGAATCTTTGTGTAAACATAGTATGCTTGCGGGCTCAACCTTCTCATTCTCAACAAGCTTTTCTCTGCCTTCTGACTTCCGTGCTATCGACGGATAAGAGTTGACGTCGATCTCGAACTTTGAACCACCTACTGATCGGAACTCCACTTCATTGGCTTCTTCTCTTTCAGACTTCGTAGTTCGTTTACCTGCTTCTCAATCTAAGAACGGGATTGCAATACCAATCTCACTCTTGAATCTCCACTCTGGTGGTAAAAAGAATAGACGACTAAAAACCTAAAGCGCTAAGTCTTCTATATCCTAACTCATTCCCACGGGGTGGAGACAACCTCTTTCTAACTTCCTCTTAGGTGCGTAACGAAGTCCATCCGGGACCTCGTTTATGGCTTTTCCGGTCACCGGCAGACGGAAGAGATTTACAGGTATAAGGGCCTATCTGCCAACTTCTTGAACTGCTAAATCAAGGGCGGGAACTGACCTAATCGACTTCCCAGGGGAATAACAGGGAATAGAATCCCGGAGAAGAAGCCAGCGGGAATAGGATAAGAATCTGACTTTCGTAGTCAATCTACGGACTTTCTGGCAATATCATGCCTTTTTCCGGCCGGGAATTGAATCTCAGGCTTTGGGCGCCCGAGGTTTTAGGTAGTGGGGAGTTAGGCTTCTTTCTCTACTATGCCTGATTTCCTAGTCTTACTACAGTAATACTTTCTTCCTACGGGAATTCTATAACTTCAAGCCAAGGGGCATTCAACCGCTACTTCCGATCAGACTTGACTTCCTCCGTAACATCAAAAGGAGCTATAAACGGTAGTTATCAGATCAGGGAAATGGCCTTCTTTTAGTCTTAACTCTTCTTCCGCCATGATTGACTGCATTAAACTCATGAGGATATGGCTGTGAAGAGAAGGGATGAGGAAGAAAAGGTAGAGACGCATATGGTTTAGGATATGCGTATTGGTAGGCCGGGAAGGAGAAAGGAAAGTAAGAAATGCCAGTCTTAAAGGATAGCTTCCAGCTACCTGATCTGTAGTATCTTCCCCCTCGCTTCTCTTCTTTGTTCTGTATCTGGCTTCGTAGTCAGTCTTAGACTGATGAAAGAAATCCAGTTGAATCCATTCACCGATCCGGGGGAACAGACAGACTAGCTGCCAAGCTGCTTTTGTCTTCTTAGACCTTCTTTTAGTGACTGAGGAGATGAAGTAGGCCCAAATCCCTGTTATTCTTTTACTGATCCCGCCAAACTCAACCGGCTCACTCACTTTCCTTTTCTTTTGTCGTAAGCCGAAACGGCAACATCACGAACACCATCTATAGCACTCAAGGCACGCACGCTTCAACCGAAGCCTTTCTTCGTTATGTAAAGCAAGGGCCGGAATAAGTGCGTTAACGTAAACAAAAGAATGGATTAAGGTGATAGAGTGTTATCAGAAGACGTGCAGCTTCGGAATTGAAAAAGGTGCTCTTTTTTTTTCGTCAGCGGATTTCGTTCATCAAGTTTCAGTTTGATCTGCCGCTCTTATAAGACCACAATATTCTTCCTTTTGAAGTTAATGCTCTCAATGGTGAATCGATCATTCGATTTCTTCCTTTTACGACTACGCCGGAATGGCAGAAAAGCAAGGAAACCTGCGATGGCTACTGAATAACCTCCTTTTACTTTCCTAAAAATCAAGCCTTTGACAGACGTATTCGTTCGCCAAATCTTGTTCAGTTCTATCCAAGCTCGGTTTTGTCTGAATCTTCGTGGAAGAAGAAGAAGCGGTTCACCAGCCACTACATCTGTGGATCCCACCAAATCATTAAACCTGGCGGCTGCTCGCTCTTTGATCAGTGATTCACCGGCCACTAGGTCGATGAAGAATCTCTCCAAAATATGCTTTTTGATCAGTGATTCACCGGCCACTAGATCCAGGGATCCTACCTTATTCTCAAACCTGGTGGCTCGGTTGATTGGCACTCCTGTAGGCTCATCTTGCATACAAATTCTGGGGGTCCCAAGTCCTGCATCCACCAAGAACATTTCTTCCCTTAAGCGTAAAACTTCAGATTGTAAGGCGTTTCCACTACATAAGAAAAAACTGGAATTAGATCTTGGAAATGATCGACTCAAATAGATGCTCATCATAAGCTTTCTTTTTCCTCCTCTTCCTATTGATCAGAAGCATCCAGAATCGCCACGGAATGAAATAATGAACTGAAGACGTTTCCCGACCTCCGGCACCCATTGATTTTGCACCTTCTAACATAAGATCCTATGGAACAAAAAGAGCTTACACCTCGTTTCACTTTTTATAAAGCTCCCGGAGTAAAGTGTGATCACCACGAATTGCATCTATCCATTCTTGATGTTCCTCAACGGAGCTATATCCAAGCTCCCAATTACGATTGAAGTGAGCTCGGAATAGCGCCGAGTTTCCTCCTCTTCGTTCCTTGAATGAAGCCGTCTCGGCAACCATAAAATGGGAGATTTGGGACTGTACGAGTCTCCGCAATTAACGTTTTTTCCCCTCTTCGACTTCCGGCCCTTTCCTCTGGTTGCTCTGCTGGTGCAGGATCCGCAGAAGCTGGAGTGGAGGAATTTGGCGCCGGCGCATTCGCGGATTCAGCATCATCCGGCATTGGCTCGAGGAGGACGCGCTCCTCGAAGCTCTCCCAATCCTGGGAGGTGGAGGTGCTGCTCTCCATGAGACTGATAACTAAACCCGGAAATATTATATTGAAAAAGCCATCCAATAGCAAACAACAAGCAACTATCATTTCCTCATTGAAATAGACAAATTTTTGGAAACTTCAATTTGAGAGAGAATAGCAGCAAATAGAATCAAAGACGCCTGCATGAAGAAGGAACTCTTTCTCATTTCTTTTTCCGCCCTATAACTAAGAGAAAGTAAAATGTTAGAACTGCACTCGCCGCGACCAGCTTTTTTTAAGCTAACCCCCCTTTTGAAATTAAGGTCCACAGAAGGTAACCCCTTTCGCCGGAAGTCAAGCCCAATTGAGTAGTGAAGTTCGTTCCCGAAGTGGTTTTTCAAAGTGAACCGGGCGTACTACTGGACAACCTTTCTTCTCTTATGATATTTCGTATTTCTTTTCAGTTTCACTCTCACTTACTTCTTTTTTTGGGGGGGTTGACTCCCGGAAGAAAGAATATGAACTTCAGGAATGAATACGGCTAGCCGAAAGAATAAATAGATCGATCCGGGACTTGCAGCCCAAGGTTATTATGATTGATGCCTCTATTTTCTCAGGCACAAATTGGAGGGCGGGTCCCACCCAACCACGCGACCATTTCCCAGGCTTACTTTCGGCCCAGCCGTTTGACTGGAAAGGAGTGCAATTACGAACAGGTATTCCTTCTAAAGCGACTCACGAATATACTCCACGTCGATTTCTCCAAAGCAGATTCATTTCAATACGGCAACTATGTACGTGCAGATCTTAATCTCTCTGAACGAAGACAACGTACAACGGGTATCTTTGTATTCTGGACATGAAGCTGTACCAAGTTCAAATATGCTTGACTCTAAATTAGGAAAGGACAAGAGCACGTAGGGAACGACAAGTATTAGACTGGTACAGATCTGAACTGTAATACTTATTACGTCCTTGCTGACGCCTAGCGTCAGGGGATGTATCGTAGTGTGATCATAGTGTCTATAAGATGGAAAAGCATTTGAAACAGAATCAAGGGAAGGGAGAAGAGTAGAGAAAGATGAGAATTGAAGGGAATCACAAGCATCCGAACTCCATCCTTTCCCGCGTCTCCTACTCCTACTGGAGTACTACAAAGCCAGCCTTTTACTCGAACTCCCGTTACCGCTGTCCCTATTGGCTTGTCTCCATTCGTTTGCTTTCCAGGATTGTGCCATCATAGACGCCGGAGTAGCTCCTGTTCTGTTGTTGGCGCTGGAACAGATTTCTTTCTATCTTTCGAAGATATCTTGCCGTATTCCCTAAACTCTGCGAAACTTCTCTCCAACATATAACCGCATTTTAAAGTAACTTTAACGACAGCTCAAAAGGGTCAATGGAAAGCTTACTTAATTCAAAAATCTTTTCCGTCTTTATCTTTATATAGATAGATCGGATTTGACTTTGAGCTACCCCAGGGGTCAATCTACAAGACGTGGCCTCGCCTCCCCTTTTATAGAAGAAAGTGTTCCCCCCTCAGAACGATCTATTTAGAGCTCATCAATCAGGGCACGCAAAGTCTCCACTTTGTCCAAGCTCTAGAGTTTGTGCTTTCAGGGTTTAGTCGGTTGAGCTAAGTTCTTCCCTTTCCCCTCTTTTCCCTTTGTCGATACCGGTCCCAAGTCAATATTCAACCAAAACAAAACCGCAACATCCGCTCTTTCTGTTCCCGATCCTGTTTCGGCTCCTGCTCCAGCTCCATATTCTGTTGAATAATATTTTCTAGCTAATTAACATCTTCTGAGATTGACATCTTCGTTTGTCTTTCCTATGCATAGCATAGTGAGTACCCCCAGAGTGAAACTAAAAAAGACTTCTTTTCCACCAACAAGGATAAAAAAAAAGAATTCTATTCTCTAATTTTTGAGTATGCGCACCCAAAGAAGAAGAGTCTTTCCTCCCTTGTTCTCAGTTACTAAACGGCACTCACTTTAAGTTCGATAGCCTTGGGTTAACGAAGATTATAAGTTTTTGCTTCCTACTCAGAGGAATAGATCACTTGATTTCCTGTGTAAAAGTACACAAGAACGTTTTGAACGAAATGATGAAAGAGATCGTACTGGATCCAATACAACCGGAAGCTAAAGCGGGCTATTGGCAATAGTTCGCTAGGCATGCTATCATTGGGAGAAACAGATAAGTTATATTCTGCGTCTTATTTTAGAGATATGGTCTCGCTTGGGATTTCAATATATCTAATCTCATAGAGACATGTTATAGAATTTTTTATACTTAGAATTTGATACTTTTTGTTGTTTACACAAATCCTTGATACAGCTTCAATCTCTCCCATGGGGCTTGGTCTAAGCCTGTTAATCCAGTAGGCCAGAAAGGTTCCGCGAGAAGTATTCCTCTCTATCAGCCGCATTTACAATGCTTGCCTTTTATCCGCCCACTTCCCCTATTGCTGAGAGTGCTTACCCGCACCCGCCCCCCTATGAAGAAAGAAGTGCTCAACTCTCGTCGTGCAGTCTTCAGTCATGGGCTTTTATGTGTATGCCAGGTCAGGACGAAGGGAAATTGACTAGCCTATAGTTTGCTCGCTGATCGAATGTGAAGTACAAAGTGATCAAGTGGAAGTTGTGCCAGCGATAACCCTCGACCTGCCACTATCTATGTATCTGTGGCCACTAGGGATGAGGAAGGGGCTACGGCAGTTCGTTATTCATACTCGTCATTTAGATGGTTACAGATTGGAATTGGCTTGCTTGGAAATGGAGAAGCAAAACAACAGTCATTTTTTCTGTTGCCCGAAATGGTGACCCAACACTTGTTTTCCCGGAAAAGGGTTTAGATCTAGATCAAAATACATAGCCCTATTTGATCTAGTAAGGGGAAGGCAAAGGCAGTTTTTCACAAACGATTGGGTTGGGCTTAGAGTCTGTTTCTTGTCTGTAGTTTCTGTAGTAGGTTTATTAATATCTCTCCTTTGAATGGCGTAGATCTTCGTAGTACCAGTCAGCTAGCAGGTCAGGATCGGCGTATGGGCAAGCAAAGAATAACAAGTCTTCCTTTCCTGTCAGTAGCCGGGTAGCGAAACGACCTTAGGAGCGATCGATCTCATGGCCAAGTCTATGCATAATACTATGTGTTAATCTGAGGGCTTAAAAGCGCCTGCTGGTGACGAAGAAAGATCTTTCTCACTTCTACGCTTTTGCTGCTTTCTTAGATGCTTACAAAAAGGAAGTCTTTAGACTGACTTACTTTCGGATTGGATGAATCCACTTTTGAACTCCTGACCAATAAGAGTAAGGGCTAAGCCTATTCTGCTTTTCATAAGGCGCGAGAGTGAAGAAGCAGAGTGAAGTATTCAACGTCGCCAGCGCGTACGTGAGGAAAGCCTCCAGAGCCGATAAGACGAAAGGATGAGAAAGCGGATTTATTGGTCAAGTTATATCTATCGTTCTTTAGCCTTTGTCGAGTTATTAAACTCGCAAAACGGCTGACGAATCGAGTAGTTGACTCGATCATTTATCCGTCTGAGTCTCCTACTCTTATGGATACGTTCTATGATATATCCAAAGAAAGAGTGGCGGCCTCTGATTGATAGAAACCTGCCCTTGATTGGCTCCACTCCTTTGTGTCAAGGAATTACGTGGAGTCCGTCATGGAAAGCTCTTCCTTCTAAGAAAGCCGATGGCAGAAAGAAGGATAGTAGTATTTTGACTACTTTCCAAGTTGAACTATACTGGGCCATTCACTTTGGTTTAGGTTTATCACCTATTCCTTGGAGTGGTTATCCAGTTTGGTCTTACTTTATCAATCAGGTATCCTTTTGATTCATCTAAAAAAATGATATCGGATGAATCATGTAAGGAATCGCTGCGCTTCGTTCGCGATGCTGTAGCGGAACCCGATATTCTGACTGCCCGAGGCAATCTTCCTGGTAAGGAAGATTGGCTTATTCCACTGATGCGGGCGCTGGCAAATATTCGTCTCTTCCCTGCTCCTTCAACCGATTGACCCAGTCGTCCGAGGTAAGGAGTTACCTCTGAGAACTCTGGAGTAGGATCGTAGGGAATGACCTACTTTTCAAATGAGGCCATATCCATTCGACTAAACAACTCGTTGTTTTCGTCGAAACAATACCTAACTCTTGGGTACCACAGTACACCTACTAATAATGAGGGTCTTTTACTTCCTTCTGTTACCTTTCGGTACCATGAATTAAGTTCAAAAGGCAAGGAACGTAGTAACTCGACTGTAAGGAGAGAATCGAAAGAAGGTTTTCCTCTTCGTACCTCTCAATTTGATTGACCTCACTGAAACCGGTTTAGCTAGTTTTATCAACACCCTGATGAGGTCCTTTATGTATAGACCCCAAAGGAGGGCACCCTCAGGTGTCAAACCAAAAGGAACTATCGGTTTACAAGACCGGTAGGCCAGGTTGGCTCTAGCATAAGGAGTCAACTCACAAAACATAAAGAAAGCGTTTTGCGGGACTCACAGAGTAGAGATGCCTGAGAGGTATCCGTAATCGCTGCAGCGACTAGGACATTGGCTTAACAGGCCAAACGCCTTAGGGCAACAAAATCGAAAACCTTCCAGACAAGGCCGAACCGGACCAACTGAGAGTCGGTCGATTCAACCTGCCATTTCCGGTTCACGAATGGTGCGTATAAGAGATCCTGGATGGTTACGCCTGGAGATACTGCAACCATGTAGTACCACTTGACGTAGTTAAGCCATTGCTTAACCCACGACCTTAAGGTTGTGTACTCCGCGACCTAGCGACACATTAGTCGGCGAACCCGCACCACTCCCTGACCAGATGGGAAAGATGGAAACCTCCTTTTGGATCCTCCAACTTACAAACTCCTTCTACGAAATGAAGGATAGGATAGATCCGACAGGAACCATTTGCGGTTCCCCCTCTAAGGAGGAAGTCATCGCCCACTTTATTCCTAGAAATCCCACTAAGAAAGATATGGAAACCTTAATCAAAGAGATGAGACAAATTTCATCGTTTCCATATGGGGCTGAACGTGGGCCCGTTCAAAAAAAGGTCTTAGATCTCTTTGCGGATGGGGGCTATCTGCGCCCAGACCCGTTGATATCCCCTCCTCTTTACCCTATTACGGAATTCGACGCTCTCGATACCCTGAAAAAGTTAGAAATCTCGACTAGAATCGTAGTTTTCAGTCTCTCTATTTTAGGTAGTAAGCAAGGCTATGCAAGGTCCTTCCTACACTATAAAAAAGAAAAAAGCTGTCGCTAGAATTAATGGACTAGTGCACTCTATTCAGCTCGTTCCTTCCCACTCTGACATATGTTGAATTAGAGATCTCTTGTTGAATTAGAGATCTCTTAGCGACAACAAACCAAGTGAAGCAGATTATCGTCCTCCAACTAAAGCTTCAAGATCGGTCTCACTTTTAGCCTTGCCCCCTGCTTTGCTTTTCTTTTTATATGTATGGAATATAGGTAGGCACTCAATAAGATCTTTGATTGTTTCTACATCAAAAGGCTAGTCACCTCAAGATCCCAACTCCTCAGTCATCTTCTTAGATCGGATCAGCTACGTCTTGGTGAACAAGAATGAAAGCAGCGCCGAGAGAACCCTCATGGACTAAATGGAGGGCGTGCCAGTAGCAAACTTCTCAAATCGATCAATTCCGTGTTACGCTCTTGGGAAGGCAAGGACCCGCTTCCTAGAAGAAAGAAAGCGACTGGGAGGGTTTCTTAAGAGATGAATACTCCTAACAAAGAAAACTATGAAGTGAAGAACCACTCATGTCCACTCAAACTGCTCAACTCCGGGACTCTCAAAGCTTGTAATAAAACTTTATGTTCTCTTCCCACCACAGGCTTTTTCTTTCTATCCGTTTCAAATCAAAATTCTATTTTTCTGGGCCTATGCCCATTAGCCAAGCCATTACTATTACTATTCAACGCAAGAAAGAGGCGCAATAGCATCTATTACTATTAATATTTAGATAAATGAATGAAAATTCACCTTTTCAGCTAGCTGGGAGTAACTGCTTGGACTGGATGTACGCCGAAAGAAAGTAGATAAAAACACTTCAGAGTGTACGGCTATCTCTCCGCTTATGATCCCTGCCTAGATGAAGAAGCTTTTGTCCATAAAGAATCATCAAGTAGGGAGAGAAGCTATATATTAAGATATAAGCTAAAACGAGAAGGCAATTCCAATTTGAAGTCAAGAACAAGAAAAGCTCATGCGAAGGTTAGACTAAAAGAAAGTTTTCCGTCCTGCATATATCTCTATTCCCAATGCTGATAAGAACACGCGTAGTAGAGTATAGAGTAGATTCCCGAGACCGCTGTCATTCCTGCTGATCTAGCAAAGTATTCTCGCCACTCCTGGGCATAAGATAAGAGCAATCCAGAGGACTCCCAATTCCAAAAAAAGTAGCTATCAATTAAACCAACCCTTCTTCATTAAAAGAGGCAAGCGGATTTTCTTTCTTTTTTTATTGCACTAGTTCCCGCCGTTGAGCTTTGAAGCTTTTGGTCTATGCTAGCTCGTTTTTGAGAGGAAGAGTTTGCTTTTCGGTTCATGCTATGGTATCGGAATGCCTCCCATTAGGAGGAGTTGGATCATAAACTTATTACATGCCAGCGCTACTGCTGTAGTGGAAGGCGAGGTCAACGGTAAGTGGACGAGAACCAGTAAATAATTCCTCCACATGTAGAATGGAAAGCTCCTAATTTAATGATAAAGCTGCTAGTGAGTGCAATGGGGAAAGTTTTCTCTATTCATAGGAATAGCCTAGCAAGCCCTCCCTAAATTCGAATACGTAACATGATCTCCTTCAACCCGCTTTTCTGCCTATGGCAGAGATAGAAACTATATCATATCTATCACGGTGGAACTCTCAAAAAGCACTTTTCTAAGAACTGAGGAGCCTTCTTTCCCATCATTGAAACTTTGTGTATTATACCTCTTCTTCTTTTCATCAGCTGAAATATGAATGGTAAAAGGAAGAGCAATCTCTCCCATATGCGTCTCAATTTCTTTCATCTTTCCCTCACCTACCGGTCGAATCTAACCAGGTCAACTTCTCTCTCGATTTTGTTGATCGCAAGCAAGCTACCTTAGCGCAGCGCTCACACCTGAATATCTCGTACCGAACTGGCTATTACGACCTGAGCTAGCTTGGATTGACAGTTCATTCCTGGCTGGAATCAATGTCTCATTTTCTTCGTAAGGAGGATCCCCTACTCTCTTTTATCTTTAGGTGGTCTGTCTAAATGGTAATGCTATCGAACCCCGAGCATCTCCTTTGCAAATGGAAAAAGGGTTCCAAACCTATTACAGAAGAAAGTCTTTCTCTAAAGTCCAGTTGCAACCTTAGGATCCAGCTATGAAAGAAGCCGGCTTTACAAGCTAAAAGTGAATAAACATCTGGGATAGCCAGGAGTACCTCCACATTCTAAGACTAAGAAGGTGGAACAAACTCTTCCATAAAGAAGTGGTCGATGACAGAATGAATATTCTATTCAGCAAAGAACCCCCTTCTAACCTCGTTTAACACCATGCTTCCTCCGAAGCCTTTCATCAGAGTAGTCACTACGCCCTACCCTCTCGCTGAGTCTTAGGAAGCGGTTTCAGTATCATTTCCATCCGAACCACTGACTTATTAAGACTTATTAAGAGAAATATGCGAAGATTCCATCTGGAGCCGAATCACTGAACAAGTGTTTCGGAGATTATAGACCAATCCTTTCCTCTGGATTCATTGTCTGCTTTGGATTTTATCAATTGCATCGACCTTTCTTTTTCGTTATCTCATTTTTCTTTCATATTAATGGTTCCCAGCGGCTTCTTTGTTATTTGTAGTGCTTATAAAAGAAAACGTCTGCTTATCCTTATCCCTTGCTATGATCCGTCTGTCGTTCCTCTGTAGCATGCGGTCGAACCTACTTTCCTTTCAATTTAAAGATCCTGCAGCCCCAAACGCTGCTATGGCCTTCTTGCCGTGAAAGTGAGGAGAGCTTAGAAGCAGCATAGCCTCTAACCAGGATTGAGACTTTTTCTTCATCATCAGCAGCTTCTCAGCTAAGATGGAAAAGACAATGTTTGAACCCGGGATATCCTCCGCCCAATCTATACTATAACTTTGGTAGTGACAGACTAGCCCATCTAAGGTACAACCTAAGACTGAACTCTTTTCATCGAGATGTATTTTCTGTCTTTTTCAAGTTCGCCAAGGCCCTTTAAGCTTGCTTTCTCGCTGTTGCAGAAACGGGGATGCTCTAACTGAGAATTCAAGGAAGACTTGTTCCAACGCCCATTTCTTGCTAATGATGTGATGATAGAAGCACTCTCTCTCCTTTTTCTGTTTAGCCATGACAGACACCTTTATGTATGGCATTTTGAGACACCAAAAAGGAACAGAGGCTCAATCTATATTTGTCCCAACTACCTCGAATGAAACCCAAGCCCCTCTTCGTTGAACTAAAAGAAAAGAGAAGGGCGGCTCTTCAATTACCGGGGTACATCTTCATTCGCGATTCATGATAGATCAAGGGACTGACATAAACATACACAAGCGGACTAGCTTAGTCTTCTTTCTTTACTCTATTATTCCTTATACGGAAATCGTTCAGAGCCACTTTATTGCATTTTTTTCTTTTTCAACTAGTACCACAGTCTATGCATTGCCTTTTATCGAGATAAAGACCAATCACGAGATTTCGTGTTCTGATGTCTAAAACGTGCCAATTAAACTACTAGCAAGCGCTCGGATTCTTCTGATGTGCAACATCTACATAGATGCATAGTTCTCCCTTAACAGAGGTGTCGTAAGTCGCCTCTTTCTACCCATTCGCTAAGATAGATAGTTCAATCACTTTATTTGATAAGCAATAAGCCTTTTGCTACAGCTCCGGACAGCCACTATTAACAATACAATATTAACATTAACGGACGCTTTCACACCGTTGGTTGCTACTATTCATTTCATACTCGACGATCCTATTGCCGGTGTAGTAAACGAAGACGAAGCCCTTTCCACGGCAAAAGCAAGGAGCATCGCGATACGCACAAGAATTTCAATTTAATTAGCTCAGATGTATCCTTTCTTTCAAGTGCGGAGGGTTTAGTGATCGACTCTTCTAGCAATCTGCTAGAGCAAGGCTTCGGAGGGACAAGATTGATGAAGATGAAGTTAGGAAGATGGATGCCTTGTGGTGAATGGAACGAGGTAACTAAACTATTCTGAAATCAGAAAGACGATATCTCCGCGACTCGGAGAGCAGCTGATCCAACAGAAGGGCGAGCCTTTTTAGCTATGATTATACTCGTGATTTTAGCTACATTATGTGCTTGTGATTCACACCACGACTACCCTTGCAGAATGGGACTCCTTGCGGGAGCATACGCAGGGAAGAGGGAGCAGAGATTCTTTCTCTAATATATACCAAATACCAAACAATCATTCTTCGTCTGCCCCGCGGCATCGGTTAAGGAATGAGTATTCAGTATAATAACTGGTGGACAGAAATAGCGACAACTCTTCTTTTGCTTGCGAAGACATCTGGTTGGTTTAGTCTGATAATGGCCAGAGAGCCGCTCGCTGTGATTAACCAATTATTGAAGACTAATCTGTGTCTCCAGCAATAAAAAGATTGACTTTTTTATGTTTATAGTGTTTTCAAACTCTGAGATATTTGACCACTAACATCCTTTTTGCTGGCTCAGAGCTTCACTCAAAGTCGTTCAGATGCTTTTATGTTTTGATTTCATCATGCTGACCTTCATCTTATTCTGTCTAGTGGGCTTTCCCCTTCATTCCATTCTTCCTGATGTCAGAGACAAAGCTGTGGATGAGTGATTCCGGACAGGAGAAGTTACTCTAACAAGCAATTGAATTCCATCCTCTCCCTATCTGCTACTAGTAACCTATCGCTTTCTCAGTTCAAGCTTAAAACAAGGCCTAGGGAAGAGACCAATCACTAGAGCTATCGTAATTCAGTTTTCTTTATCTCAGAAAGAAAGAATCTTGATTGTGACTAAAGTCAAGTTACACTTATAAGTTCGAAAGAAAGGAGGATAGCCCCTACCCGTACTATGGTCCTCTCGCTTTGCTCTTCGATCTCGCTACTCGACTGTTAAGGAGAGGGCTTAACGCTCCTGCGCTGAAAGCATCAAACTGGATTAGGTATAAGCCTTTAATACACCCGAAAGAGATGAAAGCCAATGGAAGAAGCGTATGAGTTGAAAGCAAAGAATGAAACTAATCAAACTAATGAGCTGTTAGGGGAGCAGTACACTAGAGGTAACATTCTGTCAGCAAGACTTAAAGGAGAGGAAGCTCAGAAGCGAGTTTATAGGTAATGATCAATCCAGCTGTGTTTCTGGCATTGGTTCTGTCAAAATAAAGATGCACGACGGTGTAGTAAGAACTTTGACTGAGGTGCGGCATGTTCCAGATATGTCAAAGAACCTTATTTCGTTGACCACATTGGATCTCGGTGGTTGTCAATTTGTTGGCGGTGATGGTGTTTTAAAGGTTGTAAAAGGCGCTCTAGTTGTGATGAAAGCTCATCTTTTTGGTAGACTGTACGTGTTACAAGGATCTACCGTTATAGGCACTGCTGCTGTATCTTCCTCCATGTCTGATTCAGAAGTCACTAGACTATGGCATATGAGGCTGGGACATATGAGTGAGAAGGGTTTGACATTGTTAAGCAAGAGGGGTCTTCTTTCTGGTCAGAGTACATCCAAGTTGGAGTTCTGCGAGCGTTGTCTCTTTGGCAAGCAAAAGAGAATCAGTTTCAACTCAGGGCTTCACAGAACTAAAGGTACTCTTGATTACATACATTCTGATCTTTGGGGCCCAGCACGTGTTCCTTCAAAAGGGGGTGCTCGGTATATGCTTACCTTCATTGATGACTACTCCAGGAAGGTATGGGTTTATTTTATGAAAAAAAAGAGTGATGTGTTTGTCACTTTTAAGCAGTGGAAGGCTTTAGTTGAAAAACAAACAGGCAAGAAGATTAAACGCCTTCGCACTTCTAATGGGTTAGAATTTTGTGATGGTGATTTCAACAAATTCTGTAAAGATGAAGGCATTGTTAGGCATCTTACAGTCAGAGGCACTCCACAACAGAATGGTGTCGCTGAGCGGATGAATAGAACTTTACTGGAGAAAGTTCGTTGCATGCTATCTAATTCTGGCTTATCCAATGATTTTTGGGCGGAAGCAGCTTGCTACCTAGTGAATCGTTCTCCTAATGCTTCTATTGACTGCAAGACTCCAGAATAAGTATGGTCTGGCCACCCTGCTGATTATTCTGAGTTAAGGGTATTTGGATGTCCTTTATATGTTCATGTTAATGATGGCAAGTTGGAACCTAGATCCAAAAAAGGCATATTCATTGGTTACCCAGCTGGTGTAAAAGGATACAAGGTTTGGTACCCTGATCCAAAGTCACCTAAATCTGTAATCAGTAGAGATGTTGTGTTTGATGAGTCAGTCATGCTTCATCAGAAGAAGGAGCCTTCTAATTCTTCTGAGACAAGTGTGAAGAATTCAAGTGAGCAGGTGGAGTTTGAGGTGGAGAATACAAGTTCTTCACAAAATGATTCACAATCAAATCCAGTCCAGCTATCTACTTCAGAGGATGCAGAAGATTCACCAGAGGTGGAGTCTCTCCATAGGAATAAAACATGGGTTTTAGTTAAACCGCCTAAAGACAAGAAAATTGTTGGCTGCAAATGGGTCTTCAAAAGGAAGGAGTCCTCTCCGGGAGATGAAGGAGTCAAGTATAAGGCTCGCTTAGTTGCAAAAGGATACAGTCAGGTACCAGGTGTAGATTTTAATGAAGTTTTCTCACCTGTAGTAAAACACTGTTCCATTCGGGTTCTGCTCGCATTGGTAGCCATGTTTGACTTGGAGTTGGAACAGTTGGATGTCAAAACAGCTTTTCTACATGGTGATTTGGAGGAGCAGATTTATATGCAGCAACCTGAGGGATTTCTTGTTGAATATAAGGAGGAAAGCTCACAAGGGGAGTTACTTTACTTATTACTCATACTGAGACTGACTACTAACTACTAAGAGACAACTATCCAACTTGCTCAACTCGGAACTCTGAACTCGAACTCAGCAGAAACCTTACTCTTTACTGCTTTCTCAAGCCTACGGGAGAGGATTGACACCGATAGGGAAGGGTTACGGTACCTCGACTGTTAGGGATAGGTATTCAATTGCTCGACTGACAAGGAGAGGTATGAGAGAACTGAACTTACTCGAAGAGGGAGGATGGATGCGAATGAGCTGCAAGAATGCGTAGCGAGAGAAAGTTTTATCGACCGATAGCGACAGGGTTGACTTAGTGCTTGCTTGTTGGCTTGAGCGCGTTAGCCTATTGAGTTAGTTTTCTTGCTAGTTGCAGAAATAAGATCCGTTTCAGTTGAAGAAGAAGAAGTGAGGGAAGCCGTGCCAGCTGTCTGGAGTCCTTCAGTTCCAGGGATTGGAATGAAGTTACTCGACCCTAGGTAGAGGAACGGACAAGAGCAAGTAAGAGCAGCTCGAGACTGACTATTTCCGAACTTCATTCATTCTTATGATTCTGTAACTTCACTTTCCTACGGGTTTGGTTGAATTAAGACTTAATATTGCTTCTCTTTCCTTACAGTGTAACTTGCCTCTTTTATTCTTTCAGTTCTGTTCTGAGATATCAATACAATACGCCCTGGAGCGATAGCAGAAGCGAGAGGGTCGGGCTCGATGTAATTGAGTCTTTCGATGTAGTTCCATGTCTTCTATGTCCCTCAGTGAAACCATTGATATTAAGCCCGTTGGTCGAGCTACTGCGTAACCTGACTCACGAACGGTACCAGTCAACATTAGAGGATGTGCAATACTTGATATGGGGCTATGGAGTTATCTTTCTTTCCTTCCCTTATCCTTATGTCTATGCTAAGCCTTAACAATCCTCCTTCCTGTCTTCCCAGCTATATTCTTTCTTTAAATAGTTACACCAATTCTCTTCCTGCGCTTACGCTTGCTATTCCAAATCCTGCGCTTACGCTTGCTACTATAGTTGCTTCTGACTTCATACGGCAAGAAAACGATCAGATAAATCCTTCCTACGATAAGATTTCTTTATCAGAGGTAGGTTCGAAGAGCTGCTTCGCTTCTAAAGAAGACAGGGACAGAGTCAATCTCATTCTTTTTCTTATTCTGCTTTCCATCCCGGTCTCGAGCTACCGTACCCTAAAGCTTCTTTCATCAATCCTCTCTGCTCGTTTCACTTCCTCTCGCTTCGCTCGAGCATCTCCGAACGTGCCTATAGCTCAATACAATCCCGTTTTCTAAGGTCTTGTGTCTGCTGGGATCTAGTTTACTACAAAGAATACCTTCAGTAAGAAAATCTCGGGCTACAGCCTCTTTTCCGAACAAGCGTAAGCGCTGGAAGAGAATTGATCTATATAGCCAACTAAGGCCTTTCTTTTCTAGACCTCATATCATGGTTTAGGGAGAGCGTCTTCCTTCCTACCTTGCTTGCTTTAGAGAAGAGGGTGCAGGCTCGGCTTACTAAATCCTTCTTATTTCATTTCTCCCTAGGACAGTGAAGTTACTTCCGGGTGATCCCAGAATCTTGTTTCAATCAATCCCGGCGCATATTGCCAATAAACGCCGCTATGCCTTCTTCCAAGACCGGTATACCAATCAAGGAGTGTTCATTCCGCGAGTTTGTTCCAAAAGAATCTACGGGGGAGTGAATTCTCTTTGTCAAGTTGCTTTCCGAGTTGTTCGGAACGGATCGAAGAATGAGAGAGATATATAATATATATATAAAGGGAGTGCAGTTCCATTGTTCAAGAAAACGGGATTGCAAGCTGCACGGGAAAGATAGAAGGTCATAAACTTTTTTCAATTGATGGCAGGGATCACCCAGAGGCTCATTCCACTATCGGCCGGTATGGAGAATGGAGATTGAAAGGAGTTTTAGATGAAAGACAAAAAGCCTTACTGATGATTCGACGGACGGAATAAGCTGGCGTACGAAGGACTATTTCAAGTCAAAGTCTGACGAAAGAAAGAAAGCATTGGCCCGAACTTAGGACTCTTCTTCCCGGCCGGCATCGCGTTTTTGTCTTCCTCACCTCACCTCGTGGTGATGATAGGATTGGTCTATCACCCTTACTCAGACCAGTTATTCGAGTCAAGCGCTCACCGGCTATCGATTTCGATATGGAACTGCCCTTCTATTGAGACGGAGATTAAGCTTTGTTATGTTGTGTACGCGCGCTCTTAGTTAACCCGTCTGGTGCGCAGCTGTATGCCTGTGTAGGTGGTCCCCACGCGGGGAGCTCTTGGGCTTTTTCCGCTCGATCGCACCTACATTACTTTGAAATTAGATATGAATCTGGACATTTATTTTAATTCCTCGACCTACTAGCACTAGATCTGCTTCCACCTATTACTCTGTTGCTTCTAATAGATCTATTGGGTCCTTTTCATCAGCTCGGCCAACTGGACGTTGCTTTAGCTTCGATTGACTCAGCCAAAGTGGCCTTAGCGTATCCTCGTCCATGGTAGTAGAAGGCTGCGCCCCTTACCGCTCTCTTGGGCTTCCTTCGCAAACGGGTCAAAGGGGTTCTGTCGAGAACAAGAAAAGGAATATCTTAGCGGGGAGTACTTGAAACCAATGAATGAATGGCTCTCTAAGGCTGCAAGCTTCATGGATACGGAAACCCAGCAAATGAGTCAAGAAGGCAAGTCAATTCAGCAAGAGCATCGGTCCTATCGTTTTCATCGTCCCATGGTTCCCAAAAACCAAAGGGGCTCTTCAGTGGCTTATTTCCTTCACGGTGATTGAAAGACGGACGTGGGGGAGATCCGGGCTATCACTTTCTTTTCAACGCTTCAACCTGCGACTGCCTTAGCTGCAGGGTAAATTCGGTTAGCTCACACTGGATCTCTATTCCGATCTTTAGCTACCATCCCTGACGTTGGTTGATTTGCCGCATGACGTAGGGGTCACTTTGGTTCAGAAAGGTATGCTGCTGGCTTGGTGGATATCGCCCTATGCCCGTAAGGGGCTTGAAACTTATAAATCGACTGGATCAGCTGGAACTACACAAGGAGGCTGGAGGCCGGAACTGAAATGGATACTTAGCAAGGTGCTGGATCAACCGGCGAGACTTCCTATGCCGAGAGCACCAATAGATAGCTATGAGAACAAGTCTAGTTAATGCCCACCGACAGTGAGCCAGGAGTAGGAATAGACAATAGGAAAGGGGGAGGGGGAAATTTGCTCTTATCCTGTGACGATAAGAGATTTTAAGGTCGATAAGGAGTTGGTAAGCGCATTGACTTTTTTTCTCCTCCACCGGTCTTGATGTTGGAACTAATCCACGAAATGGAGGAAAAAGAAGATAAGGAAGCAGGATTCATTGTTGGTCCATTCTTCCCGGTGCCTCAATAGGCGGGAATAGAAGGAGCAGGAACATCACTACCTACAGACCCACCTTTGATGGGCTTCTGGAGGAGGAGCTAGAGAAAGGGTTCCTCGCTCAAGTTTTGTCTCTTTCTTGACCTGCCTGCCTCATTCGACTAAAAAGTCTTTATCGTACTCTCTCGACCTGGTAGTTAGAATGGCGCCGGCATCTTGTGCTGAGGTCCATCGGGCTGGGAAAGTTTTCTAATAAATACAAGAATTTGCTCCAGCTCCGGCTCGGAAGCCGTCTGGAGCCCTAGTTCTTCCGCAATCCTATCTCTGAACGCGAGCACTCCTACCCCAAAAAGAGGATAGAAAGTAATGACGTTCAAAGCGCGGAAAGTCATTTCCAAACACAGAATATCCGGGGTCATCCATAGCCTGTTCAGCATGAGGAATGTCTAGGGGAGGTATTATTTGAGGAGCTTGCTGTGGCGCCGGCTGGTCAACCGACTGCTCCCTCTCATCACTACTGTCTACAGAGGGTATGGGCGACAAGGAAGAGGGAACGGGGGCAAAAGATTTGATTTGGGAATAGACGGGACTGACTTAGCCTGTCTCAGCACTCTTCTCCTAATCATGAATGACGAGTAGCCAGCTGATCCTCGATTTCACGATGATCTACGATCACCGGAGTCTAAACTGGCCCGGGGAAAAGAAAGGGGCTTTCCCTATCGAAAAACCATGAAGACAGCCCTGAAGCAAGTTCCATCTCTTAACCTTTATGAGATCTACTAGACAAAGAGGTTGGAACGATTAGCCGGGGTTCAACCCATGATGGAATCCAAACTACGGAGATTTCCCGACCTTATATGTCCCAAGACCCTAGTCAGGGATTGGGTTGGAGTTGAGTCTCTCTGCTACTCCTTGACGCATTACGTTAGATAGCGCCTAGGTCTTGAAGAGCCTTACTTAACTAAAGGCAGAATAAAGAAAAAGAAAGACTTGACGGAAACCAGAAGTAACAGAGTTTCAGGCCCTAGGAAAAGACCTCGACGATCCAAGGCAAAGACCGTCGGAAAAGGATTGCCAGGCTTAGAGTGAAATCCGTTCTCATTTTATTAAGACATGAAATTCGAACTTTTGTCCCTAGGAGATAAAGGGCTTCAACCCCAGATTCTATAGAAACTACTACTATTTACCGGACTAAAGGACTCACCTCTACAATTAAAGGGATGGGACCTAGAAGCCTAGCTACTGGTTAAGGGAATTCAGCCTGGGGTTGTGCTAAATGCCAAGTGGGATCTCTTCTTTCCGGTCCTTAATATAAGCTTTTTGCTAAAGTGAAATCATCCGGGTGGAAAAAGTCAAGCTTCTCCTCATTCGACAGCTGGATGAACAACAAAAGGGGAAGTTCGACTCATTACTCTTCTTCCTGCCTTCATGCCGGGAGAGAAAATACGAGTTCTAGGGGCCGGGAGAAGGCAGTAAACGCCTTTTCCCATCAAACCGAGAGTGCTAGTTATCGGCCCTAGGCAAAGCCCTAAGACCGGTCAAGGACGGCCCTTAACCCGTTTGAAGGAGGATTCAATGCAGCTGCCATTCTAGTCAAAAATGAAACCCTACGAAAGACAGAAAAGCTGGTATGAATGCGTCATAAACCCACTACTACTACTAGCAAGAAAACAACTTTCTACAAAGACTATAAGAAAAGTAGCCTAATTTCCTAGTCCTATTCCTTCGTTAGTCTCTATTCCTTCCTTGCTTGCTTTATTAACTATAAATTTCGTAAGAGAAGAAAGCGGAGAGAGAAGATAAAAAAGGCGTCATTGAAGCTTTGCCAGTTTCATTCTTGCTTTTCTACCTTTCTTGAGATAGATTGGCTTGGTGTTCAGTGTACCACACCTTTCAAAGAACAAAGAAAAAGGGGGCTTAGTACAAGAATTTATCCAAATTCTTCTTTTCAGTTAGTGGATCGAGAAACCTCCGCCCCTTAGCCCTGTGTAGGCCGAAATGGTCTCGCGAAGCCGGTCACCGGTAGGCCTAAGATCTTCTTTCTGACAGAAAAGCAGATTAAGCTGTGCCGGAATGAATGATCTTGCCCTACATAAAGTCTTTGTGAAAGAAAGGTACCTATCCAAGTAACGAAATAGCTGGGGTCGAGTATGATTCGACCTCAGAATCTGAAGACGAAGAGGTGTGGCTGAACTTGTGCAAGGGAAGCCTTATGAGTGCCCAGCGTTAACCAAACCCAAGGGGAAGAGTTCCCGTTTGTCCGTCCCGGGATGCTCACTACGACCAGCTGAGACTCTTTTCAGTAGGAGCGGACTGAGTCGGTACTCGTCTACGAGAGGCGCACTCGTATGCCTTTCTTTGCTTCCCCCTTGTCAATATTCTCGGCAGAACAAAACCTCTTTCTGTTGCGGAACACAAACCTACTTTAGATCCGCTAGAACATGTAGATCTATTAGACTACAAACAAAGAAATTGGTAGCAACAGAACTGTCTCTAAACCACTCAAGCACCTACAATAATCAGTAATAATCAGTCTACCTACGGTACATTGTAGAGAGACGTTCGACTCCACGTGTCCGCGAAACAGTTCCGAAGTAGCTTCACGAGTGAATGAAGGCGCTGTAAGCGGTAGTGAATACTCGTTCCATGGAGACAAAGACCTCCGGCGTAAACGTTCCGTCATTATAGACTTTTCTCGATGTGAACCCTTTCGATTATTAGTAGCGGGTGGTGAAGTAGCCCTCTTTCTTTACTTGAAAGTGGATACATGCCCTTTGAAAAGAAAGGATATTCTTTTAGGAAAGGGCGTTAGCCCTTTCTTGAATAGAAGGTAAGGCAGTCAACCCCTTTCTAAGTAAAGACACATTCCTTGGTGGGAATGAAAAGCCAGTACCCCTATCACAACAAGGCAGATACCGGAAAGGTGAGCAGCTATAGCATCATTGTTCATCTTCCCCTGCTCCGCTCTTAGAAAGAGAGTCAACCGATGCCTCTTAGTTAATTAACTTAGCTAGCACCCCTCAAACATCTGCAGATCGGAGTCGTTCACTTTGAAGTCGAAAGAGCGTATTCTTAAATTGCATTTATTGCAGCTAATTACGAATCTAAATCAGTGAAGTCTGTACCCCAATCCCAATGGCTAAGCTAATTCGGCTCTTAAGCCTGGAGCCTGGAACCCAACAAATCAGTTCAACCTCACTCTGGCCTTGCTTTCGGGCGATTTAGTGTACATTGTTCTCACCTACTTTAGCCTGAATGCAAGAGGTAAGCCTTGCCTTGTATTCAAGGTCTACGTCTCGTCCTTACCAGACGCTTCGTAGGCAAGAGGAAAGCTATCACCGTCACTATGTGTGATCTTGCCAATTATCATGACGTTGATCTATCTTAGTTCTACTCGAAGCGGAGAAGCTTCAGCTCACTCGACCAAACCTCACATTCGCGAAAAACCTGGGAACATCACCCCGGGGAGAACCCAATCGGTCTGCATCTGCATGACGCATTGCCTTCACCTTGAAATGGATTGGCTGCAGTAGCGGTTCCCTCTTTTTTTAAGAAAGAAGTTCGATCCATAGTCTTTTGCCTCGTATCCTGCAAGTGTTTGGAGGCAGAAAACGAAAGGCGTCGGGAGGGTATGGGACTAAAGGTCAGGGTCTTTCCCGTCTCATAGCATGGTCGAAGAGCTGGCTTTCAAGGGGGTCTGGTACTACTGACTTGACAACTGGACTGGCCTTGCCTATTGTGTATGTATAGTGGACACGAGCAAAGTTGTGAGCAGCATATTCAACGCCTGTTCAGGCCGATGACGAAGGTTGATCGAAGGATTTCCATAAGAAAAGACAGCTAGCTTAGGCGCTTCACAATCCGATTACGATATGAAGTGGACTGACCAATACCAGTCTATATCGTGCTGTCGCTATCAACGGCTGAAGGATGAGTATAAAGACTGAGAAAAAAAACGGGGACTGATAGAAAAATCAATTATTTAGACACAACAAACAGGAGAGGAGAGCTTGTTGACATATCTTTTTTTTTACCAGCTGCTCAGGAAGCCAACAACCAAAAGTCGTTTTTAGAGCTTTAAGTCTCCCTTTCAATTCGTGCAAGGAGGAAAACTTATTATCGGGTTGGGAGGGGGGAAGGAAGTAGCCTTTCGACTGAGAAGTTAAGGCCTTGAATGACGGGATGTAGGCAAGCTTTAGCTTGGTTCTTTTCTCGATTGATAGAAAGACGGATTAGAAAGAGTGTTTTGAACCTTGCTCGCACAATGCCTGTGTGGTAGCGACCGATAAGCACCGGCACTATTAAGTGGGGTGCATCTACTGGGAAAGCGTCCAACTCAACATGTCCGATGCTTCATAATACTGGTCCGCTACGTTAGGTGTGTTACTTGCCGTACGAATTAATCCCCACCTGATCTATTGCTCATAATGAAAGAAAAGGGCGTAGCGGGCCGTTTCGTGCGTAGTAAAGAGAAAGGATAACTCTTCCGTTGGTTACTACCTGTTGGCATTCCGCCTTCGCTTCCTCCGTCCGAACGTAGTCGATTTGTTTGGCGTAGGTGACATTGATCTACAATCTTTTTTTTATCTGAAAATAAGGAAGAAAGAGCTCCTACCCGCAATCAGGAATGTACACCTGGAACTCCGTCACCTCGGGATCAAGAAGATCTCCGTCTCCACCACCTTCTCTTTCGTCAACATCATCACGACGCCGTCCTCCGCCACGTTCCAAGAACCGCTCGGCGAGCTCATAATCAAGCCCTTGCTTCAGTTCTTGGACGACATCAACTCGTCTTTCTTGGTGAATCTTTATCCGTACAACATGTACAGGATAAACTCCGAGATGTAGTTAGGGTTTGCTCTCTTTCTTCAGCACCCTTTCCATTTCAGGGACGATTTGGTGACCGGAATCGGAGGATTCTCTTTGACATGATTAAAGATGCGGTGATCACGTCCCTGGCGGTGGCCGGCCACGAGAATATTCCGGTGGTGGTGTCATGATTAAAGCAGTACTGAGCTACTTCTTTTGGATCGGAGGCGGTAACTTCACAGAAAGCTACTCTTCTTACCTATAAGAAAAAGAGACCTTTTCTATTCTACTTGAAGTAAGTAAAGCTTTCAAGGTGCGAAGCGGTGCTGAAGAACTAATGGGAGGACTTTTCCCTCACTCATACCTTAAAGCTCCGTCGGTCCTTCACCACCCGATGACCCCCCCCCGGTTCAATAGGCCTGGTTTTCAAAAAGACAACGCGAAGATATGGCAAAATCGTTAGTTAGATCCGATCTATTCCTTTCTACCGTCTTCGTTTCAGTCTGCTGCTGGACTCTACTCCAGTAATGCTCGAAATCGCTGATGTTCAGTTCATTGACGCAAGATCTCTCCTCTTATTCCCCCTTGAAATGAGTGCATAAATCGCTGATGTGTGGTGAAAACGCTTGTTTAGTAAAGACTCCGAGACGAGCTCACTGAGACCGATGACGCCTTGACTTCCGCCGTGATGGAAAGCAAGTCTTCCAGGGGCAAGCCTAAAACTGTTAATATCAGATCGATTGTTGCACGGATATCTGGCCTAGTCAAGACCGCCTCAAAAAGACGAGTGATCATTATTCTATTTCGTCGCCTTCGTCACCGCTCAGAGGCTACGAAGTAGTTCTCGATTCGTACCAAGAAGCGGGTGTGAGGCGATAGTTTTCCACCCATGGCATTGGCCTACTTACTTCTCCAATCTAGATGCGCGTCATCGTCTGCTGTCAACGCGTTATGGGAAATATCCTATGATCTTCCCAGTTGTTCTGTTACCGCTCCGTGAGGGGAAGGGCAGGCTGACGAGTGACTATTCATCATCCGAGACAAAGATCTTTGAAATAATCTCCTTTCAAAAAGGGGCCAACTCAAGAGCTCTATTCCATAACCAGGTGCTGTGGCGAGTGTGATTTCCGATGCTTGATTGAGTTCGATTGCTTGCCCGGAAAGAAGAATTTCCATTGACTAAAGTGTCAGTGGTCGTAAAATAAGAGGAAGACGAGTTCTATGACTCATTCGCTTGGTCGCCCATAACAAAGGTCACAGATACAAAAGGAGTAGGAGCGCGCTTTTCATAGTGAAAGAATAACTGTTCCTCTTGCTTTCAATAGGCTGAAGTTCTCTTAACTTCTTCAGTTCTTCCCTGAAACGAAGGACTTGAGGCTGTGTGTTTGTACTTTTTTCTTTGTACTGTTTTATCTCCTCAGATAGAGGCAAGTCTAATCTTTTATTCTTACCAAGTGTCAAAATCTAGTTCAATACCGGAATCGCTACTTCGGTTAAGCTGATAAGGGCTGGGGAGCTCTGACTTTCTATTTCAAAGGAGTCAGCTGGCTGCGCGAGTCACCTTCTTTGCAGCTCCGCTGGACGACACGGCATTCAAGTTTCAATATAGGCCGGCCGTAGAAGTGATGGTTCCCCAGAACTTCATCGTGGCAACGTAGACCTAAGTGGTCCTATTGGTTCCCCAGGATCCAAGTAGTTTCGTAGCCATATTCACTGGGAAAAGTGCTGCGAAGCGAAAAAGCGTATCGAGAGAGGATATGACGAGTGTAGTGGTCTATGCTGGTCTTCAAACTTTACTGCAAGCGTCTGACTGAGCCCAAAGCGGAGAGGTAAAGGACATCTGCTAAGCAAGCAGAAAGAGTGAACGTATCGATAGCGTCACCTTAAGAAAAGCATCCTCTTAATGCCTTCTTCAGAGAAAGACCTTGACTGTTTTTTGATAGAGGAAGGCTTACCTCAGACCCGAACCCCCTATGATAAGGGAAAGATTCTTCGGGTAAGTCAAAGAGAGCTGGGGAAGGATCATTCCATAGGCTTGTTCTCTCAGGCTCAGTGGTGGGTAGAGTGTAAAGACAATGACTTCTTTTAATGCTCTTTCAGATTTACATTACATTAAGCTTTCGAAAAAGCTTTTCAGTTATTAGGAAAAAGCGATCATCAAGCTTTGTTCTCCCGGGCGCGAAACTGACGTTCTCCATAAGGTCGTTAACGCGAAGACCCTTTAACGACGCGTTCTGTCGTCAGCAAGCGGTGGCCGACAAGGCCCTTTTCCCGTCATATCTTGGGAGGCGAAGAGGACAGGTTTGTTTGAAACTCGTTCGGTAAGATTCTCCCGAAGGTAAGCATTTACCCAAGGCACGGATATGATGACTTTCTCAATTATACTTTGTTTTAGGGAGTTGAACGTCTTATTCTTTTGAGTGGCATATGCGAATATGAGCCAGGAGCAAGGATTGCTCCAAGTGAAATTCGATAATGCAAGTGCAAGTCGACGTTCCTGATATTCTTTTTCTTTTGGAGTGAAAGCCGGCCCTAAGCAGGATCCAAAGACGTTCAAGTCCAGTTCCAATCTGGATAGAAAAGTGCAGTTCAATCGTCGAAAGTTAGATCTCTTTTAGTCCTCTTTTCTCTTTTGAGTCAGGTTCTTAAGACAGGAAATTGGGTTTTCTTAATATTTATCTTCCGGCTTACTTACTTAATAGTTTTTTAGTTCGAAATCGAAACTGGACCTGAGAGAGACGTCACTTTTTTCTTTTCATAAAGAAGAGTAAATGCGCCTTCAGTTGAAGAGAGCTGTTCACAAGCAGTGGTTAAGAACTCTTTCTTGTTCCGGTTCAGAAGAGAAAATTCTTTCAGTTGCACTAGTGGATTGAATATTCTTTTTTTAGTGCCAACAAAGTGCATGTGAAAAAGGTTAATAAAAACACGAGTTTCGATAGGCTGGAAGACGGATACTATAAGTAGGACAAAGCAAAGGCCAACAAAGAGAAATGAAAGGGCTCCACCACTTATCCCTTTCATCCCTTTTTAGGCATTTGTATTTGAGAGAGAGAGCTATGCTTAGGTCAGTTCCTTCAGTCAACTTAAAAAGTAAGTCAGAAGTGAACCCCACGGAGCGGTAAGTAAGTAGTCCCGTATGAAATTCATAAAACATTCATATCTGGCAAAAGAGGGGGTCAATGTGTTGGAAGCTACTGCGTCAGTACTCTCCCTCCTCTATAAAGGATAGGCAATTGAGTTCTTCTAGGCGGGAAACCGGTTTTGAAAGAATATCCTTTCCTGTGCTTGTGAAGTATTGAAGTATACCGAAGATCTGAATAAAAGTAGGTAAGAGATTCGGAGGGATTGTTGTTTTTTATTAGTGAGGGCAAGCAGCTTTCATTTTCTTAAATAGTTTCAATTTCTTTAATTAATTTAAGTAGGCAGTTCGTATCTTTCTATGACCCCCAGAATAATAAGTAGGAGGATAGGCGGAGCAAGAGCTGAAGAAGTCTACCCGAGCGTGCTTTTTCATTCATCCATTTAGGCCCGACTAGGAGCACGTGGATCCAGGGAACCTGGCTCGGGAACAGCTTTTGACCAGTAAAGGCTAATCACAGTTAGAAAGTCCAATCTCTGAAATAGGGCTTAGTCTTTCCATAGACGTAGAAGGCGTAGGTTATGATTTGATGCAATAGAGTCAGAACACCTTTATATATATCTAAAAGACAAGTGCTCAATGAAACGATCCTGATTCCACACTATGCTGTGGGCTGGGGAGAGAGCTGCTCTGCGAAGCTGGGCGTTCAGTCTTCTTATGTCAGAACCATAGACGAAAGAGAATAGAAAGGGCCTTGAAAAAAGAGCGAGGGAGTGAAGGGCGTCTGTATGTTGCTCGTAAGCCGCCAAGTACCAGTCTCACAACAGTACTGGCGCAAAAGGATCGGTCCTTCACTTGCTGATCGTTCGCGGGTCGAACTCGCTCTGAAGCCCCGCCTTTCGCTCGCTCGCAGGAGTCGGACTCAATCACTCTGTTTTGAGGATCATTCGTTCTTCACTCTTAAGCTATTATCCGCAGAGAGCGCAGCAACCAAAGTGCATATTATCATATAGAAACAAGCGAAGCGTAGCGATTCGTACTACCGGCGCTAACCGGCAGGCAATAGAGTCCGCCGATAGGCGCAAGCAAGCGTAGCAAATCACATAGATAAGCCAAAAACGCCTAAGAAATAGGCTACAGGGCGAAGAGGATGGATGTCTGAGCGGTTGAAAGAGTCGGTCTTGAAAACCGAAGTATTGATAGGAATACCGGGGGTTCGAATCCCTCTCCATCCGCGAGGTCATAAGTTCTCTCTTGCCTTATCTATAGATAAGAACGAATTTGATCGACTCGACTGATATGATAGATGGAATGGGTAGCTTGTGTTATGATTTAGTTATTTCTTTGTCTTCCTTTCGTTATCTTCTGTTCTCTTTGTATAGGTTGGAGAAGGGCCGGGTGGATTATTACCTTTGGGAGCTAAGTCGAAGATCTCGGTGGTGAAGTGAGTGGTTGATAAACTTCGATTGCAGTTTTCTTTAGTTGGGTAGAAGGTGACGCCCCTAATGAATCGACTATGAAGGTGGCTGTTAACTACATCAGCGCTCTTTTGCCTTCATCCTTATTGCCCTGGCTTCGATGATCAACCCCTGGCACATGACGGTTTTGATCTTCGGCTCCCCATTCATCTTCTTTCTCCCACGGATAGGTGCCTTTCGGGTTCTCCAAAGTGACGGGACGGAAGTCACTTCGTATCGCATAGCAAAAGGGCCGGTGTAGAACGTCTACCAGCAGCTATTCAAAGTTGAAAGCGGAGCAGCATTCATTCCCACCCGTGGCTTGCTACCAAGAAAGCTCGCTCCGTGGGACTAGGATGGAAGGGCAGTGGCTTGACCCGAGGAGATGAAGGTGACTGAAGTTCCTGTGAATACAACCTATTCTTTGTGACTGCTCAGCGGGCTTGACTTCCATAGTGACAAAGGCTTGCCCCTTCCTAACCTAACTTCAGTGAAAAAGAAAGGAAACAAGGCGAAGAAAGGCGATGAATCTCATGTGCCTGTGCCGATTCATCCCTATTACCAGTACCAGCTGACTCGCTTTCTTTCTGTCTTATCTTCGCCTACAGAAATAGGAGATAGAGAATGACAGAGACAGAGGTTGAGGTTCTTTTTTAGGGTTCGGTAAGGGGTGATTATGCCTTTGCTTGTGTGCCCACGGGCTTTCCTAGTGCTCCTTTCTATTGAAAACTTCAGTATAGAAGTAGCTGACAGGCAGGGTAGCTGAAAAGCGATTCCTACTCCCGTATGTTCTTATTTCTTTCTATTATTTCTTTATTTCAATTATGAGAAGGGCTTGCGTAACCCCTGGCTCAAAACCACCCGTTAGAGCAGCGAGCTGGTTACTGCTTGAAGTCGAAGGCGGGAAAGGGGTAATGGATAGAGGATTGGACGGGCTTGCTTTAACCGAAGGGGAGAGTGACGCTTAAGTCGAACAAGCAGTTCACCAAACTAAATATGGGCTTACACGAGACCTAGTCCCCTCTCATTGGCCAGTCGGTACTAAACTTCCTCGTCTTCAAAATTCGCCTCTCTCATCAGATCCTACTAGTCCAGTCCGTTCCTCATCGTATCAGATCGACGACTAGACAAAGAAAGTACAGCGTCATGCTGGTTCGCTGGCTGGCCTTTTGCTATAGCTTCTATATCACAGTAGGCTCAACCAACGTAGCGCTGCGCTTGATTGGATATTGCTTGCTAGTTTTTTTTGGATGAAATTTTGAGTGGCACTCAAGGTCTTGCCAATTGAGATTACTCATTTTCTTCATAAAGCTCTCGCGCCTTTGCTTTCATTATCAACACTGTCTATTCTTACCGTGCAAACCTCCTGCTGCAAGCATAAACAATAGGCAAGGAGCTGCTAATCTTCTCCAAGGTTAGACTGGTTCTGACTTCATAAAAAAGGATTGGGGCCCGGACACCATACAAGGAGCGAGCCTTCGATCGATCTCTGAGCACAACCCTAAAAAGCTCCCGTTTTCAAGCCTTGTCTCCCTTGTTATTCTATATGAAAATAAAAAACCCTAACCTTCCTGATCTCATCAAAAATGGGTGGTCTCAAGAAACTCATATTACAAGCTCGTCATTGTGAAGAAAAAGAAAAAAATGTCTAAGCTCCTTTCTTGGAACTCATATTATATGTCTTTAGTTTGGGATCTTAGATCGAGATTATCTCACCTCAAAGACATCCTTTTTGGATTGGAAGCTATGGAGGCCAAAAATTCCCTGTGTCAACACTCGCCTCACCGTCGTCAATTCAACGAATCGTCAAAATGCTGACGCGAAAAAACAGCGCACGATCAAAAGCACAACCAACAAATTTCTTTTACAGGGACTAAAAGAGTGCTTGAATATTTTATAACGTCAGTCTCAGATCGAGAATGAAATAAAAAGTAAAAAAACTCTTTTGAATCAGTTAAGAGGGTCTTTGACGTTTTCTTTCGTTGTAGCCATACTTCACTCGACCCAAGCAATGCCCAAAGACTCCCATGCCTTTCTGGATCATTGGTTAACAACCAACCGGCAATTTCCGACAAGTCTTTCTTCTTAAAACGAGCAAGAAGCGGAACGCAAGGGATGAAATGAAAAGTGTTTATTACGATTACGCCCAACAGCCCACTTGAGCAATTTGCCATTCTCCCATTGATTCCTATGAAAATAGGAAACTTGTATTTCTCATTCACAAATCCATCTTTGTTTATGCTGCTAACTCTCAGTTTGGTCCTACTTCTGCTTCATTTTGTTACTAAAAACGGAGGAGGAAACTCAGTACCAAATGTTTGGCAATCCTTGGTAGAGCTTATTTATGATTTCGTGCTGAACCTGGTAAACGAACAAATAGGTGGTCTTTCCGGAAATGTTAAACAAAAGTTTTTCCCTTGCATCTTGGTCACTTTTACTTTTTTGTTATTTCGTAATCTCCAGGGTATGATACCCTATAGCTTTACAGTTACTTCTCATTTTCTCATTACTTTGGGTCTTTCATTTTCCATTTTTATTGGCATTACTATAGTGGGATTTCAAAGAAATGGGCTTCATTTTTTAAGCTTCTTATTACCTGCAGGAGTCCCACTGCCGTTAGCACCTTTTTTAGTACTCCTTGAGCTAATCCCTCATTGTTTTCGCGCATTAAGCTCAGGAATACGTTTATTTGCTAATATGATGGCCGGTCATAGTTCAGTAAAGATTTTAAGTGGGTTCGCTTGGACTATGCTATGTATGAATGATCTTTTCTATTTCATAGGAGATCTTGGTCCTTTATTTATAGTTCTTGCATTAACCGGTCTTGAATTAGGTGTAGCTATATTACAAGCTCATGTTTTTACGATCTTAATCTGTATTTACTTGAATGATGCTACAAATCTCCATCAAAATGGTTATTTATTTATAATTGAACAAAAGCGAGGTAAAAAGAATACCTTTTTTACGAGGTTATAGTATTTACACTACCCCGGATCAAAAAAAAAAAGATTCCGAACATTAATTAGTAAAATCAAAGTCTATGAAGTCTTTACCACTTTGAATTTGCCTTGGCTAACAATAGAGTTTTGCCTATATTCGCGGGTTCTTCAATTTGCTTTCTGGATCATAGAGGAAATAAGTAAGGTGGTCTACTATATTTATCTGCTTATTGGAACTTCTTCGTTTGACCTATGCATTCTCTTATCATTTCCAGCTCCATTAATTGAATTTGAGGAAGAAACGAACTCTTATCATTTCTTTTTTAGGGCTGTCGCCTTTGACTTCTTTCCGGTTCAAGCGCAGGAAACGAAGAGGTCCGGCTATGCGGTCGGAACTGCTAGCATGAGTTAAAGACTTCAACCGCTAATAGCAAAGAAACTCGTTAAATCGCTTAAAGCTAGCATGAGTGAAAGGTCTGAACTGCTAGCATGCCTTGAAAGCGTTAGTTGCTTGAAGCGCTAGGGGACTCTTTCGCGTTGTATCTCGTCTACGTTGAGCATCGGGTGAGGGCGAGTTACATCTAAGAAGCTAGCCTTTAAAGGAACCTCGAGCCAAGAGACACTTTATAGAAGCCGGGTAAGCCCTTGTTGCTTGTTCCAGTAGGCAGACTCTGTGATCGAAGGCGAACACTTCCACTAAGCGATACGGGAAAGGTGCGTCACCGGTCACAAAAGCATAACAAGAAATAGACCTACGAACGGAAGAGCGGGATCCTTGGCGATTTCAGGAGTTAGATTTCAAAGCGAAAAGACATTGAAAGAAGAGCTTGAAAGGAATGGTTTAAAGAATTCAAGTGTTTTATCAAGGGAAAGGTGCGCTGAGGTCTCTGAAGGGATTTCACGAGCCTAGTCCTTTCTTTCCTTGTAAATAAAAGAAGAGAATCAAGCTATGTTATTACATGAAAATTCAATAAGAATCAGAATGAATGAGCTACTATCCAATCTTGTCAGAACCTCTCACCTCATGGATCAATCCATCAAGTCATTCCCATTCTCGGGGAAAACAATCTGAGCATAAAACAAAGGGAAAATCTCTTGATCTTGGTCTTTCTCGTCGGAGTTATCAAAGAGGCCTTGATTTCAGGTCCCTCTTTTGAAGCATTCATGCTCGTATCGGCCTTGAAACGATAGTTCTGGACTCAGGAACCGGATATCGCTTAGCTCTCTGACGCGCTAAAAAAGAGAGTTTCCCGACCTAAAGTAAGAAGTTTAACTAGTTCTATCGATACAAACTCCTTCCCTTCCGAGTTCAGCCGGTGGTTACCTTGAAAACATTACAACTCTTTCCTGGAGGCCAGAACCGCCCTAGCATTCGTCTCTCAGCTGGAACCGCAGAGTGCTTTCGCCGTTGTCATTCTACCCTCTTCCCTGTGGAAGATATCTGACTTACCTCTCATTCATTCTTAATCGTGTAAATATGAGACTAGCTTCTATCTATCTCCCGCTCGAACTCCCGAATCAACGTACCTTTTAACAATCTTTTGACGAGAGTCATGAAGTCATTCTATTGGGGATAGCTTGCTTATGGTTCCGACTAAGATGAGTTTAACGATCTTTCCAGAGATGGTTTAAAGAGCTTGCTGCTTGTGTTGAAGTTTAACTCGACAGCCTTCAAAGGCGTAAATAGCTCTACCAACCTGCTTTCGTAACCTATCCGGTCAAGACCAAGGTGGGGATTCCTCCCGTTCCCTGGTAGTAGAGAGAGAGATCCGCATAAGCCGTGCTCGGGAATACCCGCTAAGTAACTCGAAACTGGTAACTATAGCCCAACGCTGTGAAGCTCGCCTACCCGGGTCAATTATGGGCTCCCCCTACTAGTTCGAGACGGGACTGTTTAAGAAAAAGAAACTCCTCCGCAAAGGGCGGAGAGAATTGAGTTGGTCATCGCTTCGGGTCATCTAAGCTCACCCAGAGAAACAAAGTTCGAGTGGAAAAACATAGAAAGACTGCAGCCTCCCTTTCAACCGCATCTCATGTAATCTTAGCGTTAATTGTCACTGAACACTAACCCAAAGTCACCTGCCTTCAGCCCAACATAATTCCCTTCCATTTTCACACCTACTGTAAAGCTGCCTTAGTCACATCAAGGGTCACCGTCACCATACCAACTCCTTCTCAATCCAGATGTCGGCAGATCGTCTGCTATTTAAGATTCCAATTCTTAGTCTGATTTTGGTAAGCTGCTACCAAAGCGTATTCTCACCCGCTTTAAGGTCCCACATTGACTCTCGGGATATCTCTTTTCGGCTTAGTCGTGAAAAGAGGAAGTCTCCCTTAGCGTTGGATCGTACATATGACGTTCCAATGTAAGGAGGTGAAATGCTACCTTCAATACAACTTACCAGGGCAATCCCTACTCATCGGATGCTTATTGGGATGCCACTCAAAAAGAGTCTTCACCAGTAAGCGAGGAGCGGGTAGTATAGTATGAACTAACTGGAACTAGGGCTATTCTTCGAACTTCGAAAAATTGGATTCGTTCAAAGAGCTACCACTCAAACAACACTTTCTATATTAGGTTTTGATACATCCAGGATAGGGATGGAACTTGAACTCTTTCCTGCTTAGCTAGCCCACCCCGGTGGGGCTGACTTTTAGGCATAGCATTAGCAGTCGAGCATCACATCTCGGTCAATCAGTTTCAAGCTTGAAGGCAAGTAAGGACTATTCGCAGATGCGGGGAATCTTTTAACGTAACGTGACCCATAGTATGAGTAGAGAGGTTAGCCTTTCGCCGGCAGAAATGACTTAATCAAGAGAGAACAAGCAGAACAACTATACGATAGAACCAAACTCAACAGAGTCAATGGCACCAACTGATTCAATAGCTTCGGTTACGCCTTTGACTTTCCTAATCCTAATGCCATGGCCCTTCCAAGGCCTAATGCTATTCCTCCTTAAGATGAAATAGCTGCTTCTTCGAATGCCGTCAATTTATTCTTCAATCGATTCATCTCGGTCTAACGACTGCATGGGCTAGCTGAACCCGTGGAAAAGAAAAGGCTTGATTGCCCCTGGGCTCAACTCACTAGGAAGATAGAACCAAAATGAGTAGTAGCGCTAGCGGCGCAGAAGGAGCTTGACACCACATCTTTCTTAAGTCCCCTTGAAGTCAAAAGAGGGAAGGCAGACTTGCCTTTCTAAGCTTAGTAAGCCATCGAGGCTTTTCCTTCTGCTCCTAGGTTTCATTGGGTTACGATTGGTTCACGAACGATAGAAGAAGAAAAGAATGACGGATTCGACTCGCTTTTAGCTTCTTTTGCTTCAGTCTTCTTTCAAGCAAGCCTAGCCTTTCCTTTGGCTAGGCTTGCTTAATGGTTGAACCTAAAAGAAGGAAAAGAGCATAGGCCCCCTTCGTTCCTTTCATAGGTCGAGATCTCAGCCCTTTGAAAAGACGGAGTCAATGTAGGTTAACCGCAGAACATACTCTCAAACTAACTACAGAAGGATTGGGATCGATATCATACCACCACTTTGAAGGCTGTTGGAGTATCCTTTCTTCCTGATCTTATGAGCGGATAGGAGTGAATCAATCATTATAATTAGAAACCAAAAACAACATATTCGTGTTTTCCACGGATTGACACTTCTTCCTTTTGAAGAGGAGTAAGAGCGAGGAAGCAGAAGCTCAAGGACGCGGAAATCGTAGCTATTAAGATGGTCCACGGACCCCTCGAAGTCGGATCTAGTAAGACTAACCTCGGCTCGGAGCTCATTCGCTACCAGATGCCAATTCCCGAGAAACCATCAGCCAATCTCTCAGTTCCTCTAGAAAGTTCGGGAAGTCCCTTTCCCCGAAAGCTCTAATAACTTAAAAAGAATTTCATTGAAAAACACGGGCCACTGTTTCTTCCAGAACAAATCATCAATTTCAGTTGAGAATTCAGCTGAAGATTCTATTGGAAGTGGAATAAATACGAGTTAAAGGGCTAAAACCGTGAACTCTTTCACCGGGACTACCTTTGACGCCACCCCTTGAGGTTTAGTTTGACCCCCGCCCTACTCTCATGCATGAAGGTCTTTCCGGAAGCGCTGAACGGCAAGCAAACACTTCAAACGGCTTTTCATCACCAGCATCCCTCGAAAGAAAGGGTTTATGGTCGTTGAGCTCGAGAGGACTTCAACCGCGGGTTACCTTTCAATATCAATCCGACTTCCGGCTATCCTCTCATGAATTCCTCTCCCAAAAGGTCTGTGAACAGCAAGCAAAGAGAACTTAAGAAATCGGATATCAGACAGACTTCCCCGCTCACCTCTCTTGAAACTGACCTTGAAGCATAACCTCCGCTATCATCTCCTTTCTTCACGTCCGTAAACCCTAGCTCAACTACGTTTCCTTCCGAAAGAAAGACTAATCAATCTTCGAATTCAGCTTGAAAACAAGTCCCATGAGGGCAGATTGCCCAACTAGTGTTGTGGAGGACTTTGAGAGCTCCTTTGAGGTCCCAATGGACTTAGGGGAGCCAATTTATGATGTGTATGATGAGGAAGAATCCCAAGAAGGGGAGTTGTGTATGTTCGAGGAGTGCAAATTGGGGGAGAAGCTCGGGGAAACAAAAACACAATACAAACCCTCCATTCTGCCTTACCTACCTTCTAGCTCCACAAAATACCCTTCCTTATCTACCCTTACTTCAAATTCCCTCCCACAAAATCAACCTAACCTTGGGGTGAGTGATGAAAAATTGACCTATTCCTAGCCACACAAACTCATCCTAAACACAATCCAACCCAAGTCTTAAACAAGCCGAGTGAGGAACCATGCGAATGGGTGGACATTTCTTAATATTTTTAGTTCTCTCTTGGGGTTGACGGTGGTAAGAGAGCTCAATTGCTGTTTCATGGGTGGTATGGCTATGACTCATTCAAGCCTTCTTTGGGCTATGAGTTAATGGTTCAATTTTGGGGATTAGCTAACTTCATTTGGGATCCGGGATCCATGAGGTTTGGCTATGGCTCTTTCTTTTCGTTTATGCTTTCTTTGTCACTAATAAAGTTGCTTTCGTTGTTGCATTCGAGTTGGAGGAGTTTGATGGAGAATTTACTAAGCAGATGCCATGGTGAAGACTCGATTTGAGGGAAAATCTTTCCTAAGAAGGGGAGGATGATATGAATTAATTTAGCTTAGTAAATTATTTATTTTACACGTTTGTTCGAAGTTAATGTATTTATCATTTACGTGTAATATTTCCAGCTCGGTTGTATTTTTTCTTGTTTGAATTCCCTAAGTTTAGGATTAATATCCTAAATATTAATCAAGGTCATTATGGTTGTAAAAGGGTTCAAGGTTCTCGGTTTCTTGCTGTATAAAACCGATCAATTTGCTAGCCGTAGTAGACGGTGTGTGTTTGTAGGGTATCCACAAGGGAAAAAGGGGTGGAAACTCTATGACTTGGATAGACATGAGATTTTTGTCTCTCGAGATGTGAAGTTTTATGAAGAACAGTTTCCGTTTATAGAAAGGAGTGTGATGTCGGGTTCCTCTGGTGAACGAACTGTGGGATCTCACGAGGTTGTTGAAAGTGAGAGCGACGGTGGTGCTTTGTGGGAGGAGGAGGAAACCGAATTGGGCTCTCCTATGGGAGAAGCCGTGGGTGCCCCAAATGGACCCACGGATGCTCTTGAGGGTGAAGAAGACCCGGGTAATTGTGAGGGCAAGGATTCGTTGGACTCAATTGGGCATGCAGGTACACCTGAATCTGCGTCCACACCGGAGTTGGGGCGTGGTCATCGTTCCAAGAAACCCTCAGTTCTTTAAAGTGATAAAGTGACCCATACAGTGCAAAAGTTGAGTCCATTCCAAGTTCCTCCACCTGCGTCATCTCAGGCCTCAGGTAAGCCCTATCCTCTTGCACATAAAGTGAATTGTGAACGTTTTTCTGTGGCACATAGAGCCTTTCTTGCAGCTATCACTACATGTACTGAGCCAACCTCTTATAAGGAGGCTGTGACAGATCCCGGTTGGCGGGAAGCCATGCAGAAAGAAATCCGTGCTTTAGAGGATAATGGAACTTGGACCATGGAGACACTTCCGCCTGGGAAGCGTGAAATGGGTAGTCGTTGGGTGTATAAAATTAAGCATAATTCGGATGGTAGTGTGGAGCGTTTGAAAGCTCGCCTTGTTGTGTTTGGGAATCATCAAGTTGAAGGTGTTGATTATACGGACACCTTTGCTCCTGTCGCCAAGACTGTCACAGTTCGGGTGTTTCTGTCTGTTGCTGCAGCGAAAAATTGGGAACTCCATCAAATGGACGTCCACAATGCATTCCTTCATGGTGATCTCTCGGAAGAGGTATACATGAAACTTCCTCCTGGTTTTGAAGCTAACCAGCCCAACCGTGTTTGCATATTGCGTAAGTCCCTTAATGGGTTGAAACAGGCGCCACGATGTTGGTTTGCCAAATTGACGTCCTCGTTGAAGCAATATGGCTTTCGTCAGTCCTATTCCGATTATTCTTTGTTTACTCTCAGACAGGGGACTGTTCGGGTAAATGTGCTTGTTTATGTCGATGATTTGATCATTAGTGGTAATGATTCCGGTGCCATTGCTAAGTTCAAACAGTACTTGAGTGTATGTTTTCATATGAAAGACCTGGGGGCGTTGAAGTATTTTTTGGGCATTGAAGTGGCCCGAAGTGGAGACGGGATCTTCCTATGTCAGCGGAAATATACTTTAGATATCATTTCTGAAACTGGGTTGCTTGGAGCGAAGCCTGCTTTTGTTCCAATGGAACAAAACCATCTCTTGGCACGCTCCACTAGCCCCCTCTTGACCGATGTTGAGTCTTATCGGCGCTTGGTGGGTCGTCTGATCTATTTGGCATTCACACGCCCCGACTTGTCCTACGCGGTCCATATTCTCTCCCAGTTCATGCATGCTCCACGTAAGGATCATATGGATGCGGCCTTGCGTGTCGTTCGTTATTTGAAGGGAAGCCCTGGGCAAGGTATCCTTTTATCGTCAGATTGTGACTTGGCACTGTCGGGATGGTGTGACTCTGATTGGGCAAGTTGTCCCCTTACCCGACGTTCTGTTTCAGGGTGGCTTGTTTTTCTGGGCAATTCTCCCATCTCTTGGAAGACTAAGAAACTTTTTACCGTTTCTCGTTCCTCGGCGGAGGCCGAATACCGCGCTATGGCGGCTGTTACATGTGAGTTGAAATGGCTGAAGGGTCTTAAGCGATGCCTTGGCATTGATCATACGTCTCCGATGCAGTTATACTGCGACAGCCAGTCGGCTCTTCATCTGGCTCAGAATCCGGTCTTTCATGAGCGCACCAAACACATTGAGGTAGACTGTCACTTCTTGCGAGATGCTGTTCAAGACGGGACCATTGCTACCTCACACGTATCCACACATGCCCAACTGGCAGATATCTTTACGAAAGCTCTTGGAAAACGCCAGTTCCATCTTCTCCTTTGCAAGTACCATCTAATCATTCATGCCTCTTCCTTTCACTCGAGTTCAACCGCTGGCTGGTTCCCTCTCCACACGGAAACTTAAGAATGAGTTAAAGGACTTGAAGCTAGGCGACATCAGAAAGGGCAGGCCGTCGCTAGCATGAGTTCAAGGTCGGAACCGCAAACAAAGAAAACTTAAGAGTGACTTCCCTTCCGAGTTAAACCGCAAGCGGGGAACGATGGAGGAGTTAAAGCGATAAACACTCATTCATGCTTTGAAATCTTCCCTTCCCTCTCCTTTCAGTCGAGCCTCCTTCGGACCCTGCGGTTGAAGCTATGTTTGCTATCCGGAATGAATAAAACGAGTTGCTTGAACTTGAAGCGCGTCTATCCTCTCCCTATGGTCGAGCTAAACTACGTTCCCTCTCCCGTTGGTCGGACACGAAATCGAAAGAGTTGCGATTGATGTTCGGTCCCGAAGAGAGGAAAGCATGTCTGTTAATCGCTAGCATCCCTTTCAAGCGATAAAACGAGTTCAACAGCAGAAACAACATCATTACTATCTTGACATGGAAGAATGAATCTATCATATATGTTATTCCATTGGACTCGGTAATGAATGAATGAAACTTCCCTTCTCTCAAACTATATCAATCGAGAGAGACTTCCTGCTAACATCGATAAAACGAGTTAAACAGCAGGGATTCTTTCAAGCGCTAATAGCAATGATTCTCTTGAATGAGTTAAGGGGAACGTAGTGGAGCTAGCATCATTCGTCTTTCCGAATGGGAACGAGTTGAGCTAGTCTTTCCGGAAGGTCTGAACAGCAAGCACAGGCAAAGAAAACTTAAGAACTCCTCGTCTTCTTTCCGGCTTTACGAGTTAAATCACTTTCAGCTAGCATTCTCGAGTTAGACTTCACGGTTGGAACCGCAAGCATAGCATTCTTTCTGTATTCTTTCTGGATGGAACTATGAGTTAAGGGATTGTAGTTGATCCTCAGACCGATGATCTTTCCCTTTCAAGCTCGGAAAGCGCCAATAGCAGTGTCATTCTTCCCTCTTCCCTGTGGTCGAGTGCTCTTCCCGGTTCACAAGGTTGGCTCAAGTCAAAGTAAATCAAATAGAAATATTTATAACGATAATCAAGCGACGACTGAACAGCCGGCCAAGAAAACTCTTTCTTTCATGCCTGCTTTCCCGCTTCCCGCTGGTCGGGTTCTTTAACTCCTCTCCGTTCATTCGATTGCTTTGCATGGTTTTAGTTGAGCAACATGGGTGTGGTTTGGGGAAACACGGTATCACTTGTCAAGTGTGTGTGGGGTTTGTGGTGATATCATCATCATAACCTCTTTTTCCAGTAAGTAACGAGTTGTTTTTAGGCCCAGGGGTGATGTCGAGCTAGTGAACTCTTTCGGTGGGTAACGTCTACGTTGAGCTCGAGGGGGATGGGGCGCTGTCGCCGAGTCGGGTTGGTTGTTTGGGAATGCAGCCCCAGCTGAAAGCGGTGGTTAAACGTCTTTACGATCGAAGCTATAAAACACGGGAATGAGTTGAAATCTTCCCTTCCCTCTTCCCGTAGGTCGAGCCCCCCTTCGGGCCCACTCCTGCTTGAAATCTTTCATGCTCTTAAAGAAAGGCCTTTTTTGAATCATTTTCCGGGCTTTCGGGAGATGTTTTTAACTCCTGCTATCAAAAGGAGAAATCCCTTGTATTCATTCTATGATATCATTCCCCATCCCATAACCTATGGGAGAGCTTCTTCTAAGTCACCAATCCCAAAATACCTATGGGAGAGGACTGAAAGCGCTAGTCTTTCGATCGGGAACTCCTTCCGGAAGGTCAGAACCTGGAGCAAAGAAACTCTCTTGAAGTCGAGATCTGACTTCCGCCCCCCTTGAATCGGTATCTTCCAATCCCGTCAGGGATAACGTGAAGCAAGCGCTTCGAAACTGGCCGGGATTTCCCACTCCCCATCAACCTCTTCCTTCCTTTCTAGTTAACGAGTCACACAAGTCGTCTTCGGTTCGCGGACCTCTGCTTTCCTCTCCGAACGGGGAAGAAGAGAAATATATTGAATGATCCCCAGAAAGTGTTTGATCGCGGAAAGACCTTTTAAGAGGAGTTAAACGATAGTCATTAACTTATGAAAGTCCTTCCCTATCTTCAAGCGCATAACACCCTTTCAGAGGAGTTTTCCGATCTTACTTACGAAGTTGAAAGAGAAGAGTTTCCTGGTGGACTAATTCTTCTTGAGCGGGGAAGATCCCACTTCCCTTTCCACTCTTGAATCCTCTCGGGGTTAGGATCACCACATTCTTTTGTTTTTTCGCGTAAACACCTTTTAAGCGCTTTAAGTCCGAACCTTGCCCCTCACAATCTTAGCATTGCATTCATGCTGATCTTCGGGACTTCAAGTCATAACCTTTCCCCGCAAGGAAACCAAGGAATAACCTTCTCCGAGAAAACCATCTAATCATTCACGCCTCTAACAAGGTGTGTATTATACCCCAGTTGTAGGGGGAAATAAAGTAAACTCATCCCCCATCAAGTCGGAAACTTCCCCTGAACATCAAGGAAACCTTCTATTTGACTTGGCTTGTTCACTCTTTGCCCTTCCCCCGGCTGTTGGGTGATTACCCCACTAGGAAGAAACTCCTTAAACTTCTATTGAGACCTCGGAAAACCCCTGTCGAAAGGGTCTTGACTCCCGCAAGCTCAGGAGATCCTCAAGCACGTTCCGAGCGGTTTAAAGGGTCTTTACGATCATTCCTGCTTTACGATCATTCATGAAAGAAAAAAGACTATGCGCATTCTGTTCCTCTTTTGTAGGGGAAAGGACTCGGCAAGCAATCGATAAGCGAGTTTCGGGACTTGAAGCTTGAATTCCCCTTTCCGGAAGGTTATAAGCGACGCGATAAAGAAAACTTTTGAAATCGATACTTCCCAGCGGGTGAAGCCAGCAAAGAGTCTCTTGAAATCGATATCGGACTTCCCTTCCGAGTGAAACAGCAGGGATTCTTTCAACTCTTCTTTCCGGCAAGCTATATCAGACTTCCCACTCCGGAATCTCTTGAAATATAGATCTTCTCTTTAAAGGACTAGGAAAGCTCAACTCCCACCCCGCTCCTTTCAGTTGACCTCCGCTCAACTCCCTTTCTTTCATGAATGATCGTATTGGGCTTGAAAGGGATGCTTCTGATCGTAACTCTCTCATGAGAATGCTTTCACTCATCCCTAGGTCGGAACCGCAAGCATAGCATTCTTCCTTCTTTACGGATGGGAACTAGTTGAAGTCTTCCTTTCATGAGTGAAGTGAAAAAAGGGTTACAGGCACGAACTAACCCGCGTACAAGCAAATAAACTATTCATGCTAGGAAAGCTTTAGTTGCTTGAAGCGCTCATACCCTTTAAAGAGTTAAAGCGATAAACAGCAGGGATTCTCTTTCATGAGTGAAACTTCTCTTTCTTTCATACTTCCCTTTCATAGCATTCGTCTTTCCGGAAGGGGACTGGGTTGAGCTAGTCTTTCGCTATGGAACGAAGTGGAGCTAAGGTCGGAACCGCGTACACAAGAAAAGAAAACTCATTCATTCAGATTTCTTTTATTTACATGTTTTAAGTGTAATCTGAAAGGATAGTTTAACTCTTTCGCTAGGCTTGAAGTCGAGTTTGACCTCTGCCCTCCTCTCTCGATAGCATGATAGGTGAGTCTGATCTTGATGAGTTTCTTTCTCCGCTTCTTCCTTTTCTTTCAGGATGGGAAGTGGAGCTAGCTTTCTTCTTTCAGGAAAGGTCGTAAGCTAGTTTCAGATAAGAGTTAGGGCGGGCGTTGGACTGGGCTGGCAAGGAAACGAGTTCAACTTCAATCTGAACCGCAAGCAAGCGATAAAACATCTCACGCTGGGAAAGCTCTTACGAGAGTTGCTTTCCCCATTCCTCTTCCCTACCGGTCGAGCCATTTAATTCCTCTTCCCTCTCCTTTCAGTCGAGCCTCCTTCGGACCCTACGGTTGAGCTATTTCATAACCTTTCAATAGTTCAAGGTTGGAACCTCTTTTATAGCATTCCTCTTCTTTAAAGCGCTGGACCGCAGGCCAAGAAAACTCTGACTTCCATCCCGCTCTTCCTGTTGGTCTCGACCTCGAAACACGGACCACGGGTTACCTTGACATCGATATCCGACCTCCGCTCTCCCCCTTGAAATCATGGATGCTCTTAACGCCCTCTCCCTTGGGCCTAGCCCTCGAAACTCTTTCAACTCTTGAACTTGAACTCAAGATCCGGCTTCCCCGCGCTACTAATCGAGCAAAGAAAAAAGAAAAACTATGACTTGAAGTAGGGAAGGAAGCTCAATCAACCCCTCTTCCCGTTGGAAATGAATGATAGGGGTTTTATGGATCTTGGAATGTGCTTTATGTACTCCTGAAAGCCGGGAAAGCCTTCTTCCGCGACCTCTCAACAAACAAACTCCTTCACTCTTATTACACTTGAAATGACACATTTATATCAAAAGAAGCTGACATGCGCCTTGAAAGCGTTAAGGACAGCGGCGGTAGGAGCATCAGACTTCCCTTTCTTGAGTTCAAGGTCGTAAGCGAGCGAAGCGATCAAACACTTCTTCCTGACTTCACTCTCCCTGAAATCGGATATCTGACTGTAAGCGGTAATTGATTGAAAGAGTAGGGTCCGAAGGAAGCTCAACCTAAAGAGCGAGGGGTAGTCTTTCGGGTAGTTACAGTAGAGCAGTGGAGTTCAAGCTTAAAGTTCCCAAGAACAAAGAAAGCGGGAAGGCACCTTTCAAGCGCGAGCACCCCTTGAAGTCTGATATCGATTAGCGCTTTCAAGAGAAGTTTACCTAGAAGTCAAAGTGAGCGTTTTCTCGGGATTTTTTCAGATTTGGCGAGCATCTGGAATAACTAGTGAATTACAACTTTATTGCACCGCAATTGGCGCATTGGTCTTTGCAGCATTAATGCTTTTTGCTGGTTGGTTCCATTATCACAAA